>ERZ1643247.159-NODE-159-length-91232-cov-103.990436_pt1 | contig 91232 bp, 85 predicted proteins | sample MGYA00579264_ERZ1643247 | MGnify/ENA primary metagenome ERZ1643247 (study PRJEB29033, sample SAMEA4952262) | chicken gut metagenome | biome: Broiler Chicken; feature: Gastrointestinal Tract; material: Caecum | place: Ireland | collected 2018 | study: Broiler... | reverse complement strand
TCACCGGATCAATGCCAAACTTCCGTCCGATTTCCTGAAAATCCGCCCTTTTGGCGGATACTACCCACTTTTCCATAAAAATCTCCTCTGTCTGTGGATTAATACTCTTTTATTATGAATAAGAAGAAGCTGTCACATGGAATATATATCTGGAATATATGTACATTTTTTGCGGATTTGTCAAGCACGCTTTAGGTCATAGACTCAAAGCAGTGCAGACTGCGCAAGAAAATATGCAGATATCCTCGGTTTTGTTCCATGGGACAGCTCCCGGGTTTTTATTTTTTCGCTTTCTTAAATTTGGTTCTCATCACATACCACATAGCACCTGTCAGGCAGACGGAAGAATATCCGCCGCAGACAATACCTACCATAAGAGGCAGGGCAAATTCCCGGATGGAGGATACTCCAAACAGAAACAGCATGAAAATACTGATAAATGTGGTCAGTGAAGTATAGATACTTCTGGTCAGAGTCTGGGTAATGCTGGCATTTACCAGTGTCTCCAGTTCCTGATCGGTTTTCACCTTTGTTGACTTCAGGTTCTCTCTGATACGGTCAAAGATAACAATGGTAGCATTAATAGAGTATCCCAGGATCGTCAGCATACAGGCGATAAAGGTATTTCCTACGGAAACCCTTGCCAGCACATAGAAAGCAAATACGATCAGCACGTCATGAAGCAGAGCAAGGACCGCGCTGCTGGCAAAACGGATATCCTTAAACCGGAACCAGATGTAAAAGAGCATCATGATAGCAGCTACGACTACAGACAATACTGCGTCTCTTCTCATTTCACCGCTGACAGTAGAAGAAATACTCTCTGATGTGATCTTCTTTGCGTCTACTCCGAAATCATCTACCATAGCCTGCTCAAGGGCTTCTCTCTGATCCACATTCAGAGTTGAAGTCTTAATGATCACCTGGCTGCTGTCCACTACTTTTGTAGCCTGCACATTTGCATCTCCTGTGATCTCTTCTACCACCGGGATAACCTTGGCGTCGATCTCATCCATGGACAGTTCCTCATTAAAGGTTACATTTGTGGAAGTTCCTCCCTGGAATTCCAGACTGTAATTTAAAGGACTGCCTGTTGCCGCATTGTAAGCGATCATACCTACCGGACCTGAAAGGATCAGGATGATGGATATGGTAAAGAATATTTTCCTCTTCTGAAGGAAATGGATAGGCGCTCTTTCTTTGCGCTTGCCGTAAAGCTTCTCATTTCTCACCCCTACCGCATAAAGAGCATTGATCAGGATCCTGGAGATCACCAGAGCGGTAAACATGGAAATCACAATACCAAGGGCCAGAGTCTGAGCGAAACCTTTGATAGTACCTGTGCCCAGCCAGTTCAGCACGAAGGCAGCGATCAGAGTGGTGATATTTCCATCGAAAATAGCGGAAAAGGCTTTGTCAAAACCGTTTTTCAGGGCTGTTCTCACGCTTTTTCCTGCCGCGATCTCCTCCTGGATACGGGCGTAGATAATAACATTGGCATCCACGGCCATACCGATGGAAAGAATGATACCTGCAATCCCCTGTAAAGTAAGGGTCAGATCAAAAGCGTTTAAAGCGATAAGGTCCAGGCATACATAAAGCACCAGGGCCACGCCGGCTACAAAACCGGGAACCCGGTAAACAACGATCATAAACAGGATGATCAGGATCAGACCGACAGCCGCTGCAAAAACACTGGTGGAAATTGCTTCTTCACCAAGCTGGGCGGCTACCACACTGGAACGCAGCTCAGAAAGTTCCAGGTTCAGACCGCCGATACGAATGGTGGAAGCCAGATTTTCCGCTTCCTGGGCATCTGCCATTCCATCGATCTGGGCCTGGCCGTCTGTGATCTCTGCCCTTACACTTGGGACACTAACAAACTGACCGTCATAGTAAATACCAATGCTATCCTGTCCATCTTCATAAGCTGTTTTGGTAGCTTCTGCAAATTTATCCTTTCCGGAATCCGTAAGAGTTAAGCTGACCACATTCTCTGTATTATTTCCCAGATCGTCCTGCCCTACCATAGCCTTGGCATCGCTGACGTCTGTACCTGTAAGTACGATCCCGCCGTCTTCCTGGATTTCCTCAATGGATTTTGTCAGTTCATACTCTCCTGTCTGGGTATTCAGAGTATAATTTTCATTTCCCTCTGAGTCTTTGTGAGCAATAAAATACAGGGATCCCGGTTTTCCAAGTTCTTCCAGAATGGTGTTGGCATCAGTCACACCTGGGATTTCCACAACAATACGGTTGTCACCCTCCTGGTAGACCTGAGACTCTGTGCTATACTGCTGCACTCGCTCCTGGAGCTTGTAGATCGTATCTGACATATCTTCTGCACTTGGATTTTTTTCAGAGGCCTGATAAGTGATACTTACGCCTCCCGCCAGGTCCAGACCTGTGTTAATGTTTTTTGCGGCTCCTGTTCCTGTAGGGCCCCAGCCCACTGCTGATGTAAAGATCAAAAGTGCTGTTACGATAACCGTCAGCACCAGGATCAGTACGCCTCTGCTTTTTTTCATGATTTTTCCCTTCTTTACTGATTATTTTCTTCTGCTTCTTCCGCCTCTGCGGCCTTAAGCATAATGGCACATTCCACCCTTTTTCTCTGAAGCTCACAGCCTATGTCATAGGCGTCGTTGATAGAACCGTGGAAATTATAGGCGTTTGCCGCACAGCCGCCGCTGCAGTAGAACTTTGCAAAGCATTTCTGGCATTTTTCCTTTGCATAAACATTACAGTTTTTGAATTCCTCCCGGATGTCGTCACGCTTTACTCCATCCCACACATTACCCATCAGGAATTTTTCTTCTCCTACGAACTGATGGCAGGGATATAAGTCGCCCCAGGGCGTTACAGCCAGATATTCCGTACCTGAACCGCAGCCGGAGAGACGCTTGTACACACAGGGGCCTCCTGTAAGGTCTATCATAAAATGAAAAAAGTTAAAGCCTTTTCCTTCTTTCTTTCTCTTGATCATCTCCTGTGCCAGTTTATCATATTCTTCACAGATCTTCGGCACATCTTCCTCTCGGATGGCATATTCCTCTTTTTCATCGGCTACTACCGGCTCCACAGAAATCTGGTCAAAGCCCAGGTCTGCCAGGTGAAGGACATCCTTTGAGAAATCCAGATTATGGCGGGTAAAGGTGCCTCTGGCATAATAGCTCTTTTCCCCTCTGCTTTTCGCAAACTTCTGGAATTTCGGGACAACCAGATCGTAGCTTCCCGCTCCCTTCCGGAAAGGACGCATATAATCATGGACTTCCTTTCTGCCGTCAATACTCAGCACCACATTAGCCATCTCTTTATTGGCAAATTCCATGATCTCATCATTCAAAAGAACGCCGTTGGTAGTAAGGGTAAAACGGAATTTTTTATTATGGAGCTTTTCCTGCTCTCTTCCGTATTCTACCAGACGTTTTACCACGTCCCAATTCATCAGAGGCTCCCCTCCGAAGAAATCCACTTCCAGGTTTGTGCGGTTTCCGGAATTAGCGATCAGAAAATCAAGAGCCTGCTTTCCCACTTCATAGGACATCAGGGCTCTTCTGCCATGGTATTCTCCCTCTTCTGCAAAACAGTATCTGCAGGCCAGATTGCAGTCGTGGGCGATATGAAGACAGAGGGCCTTGACTACGGTCTGCCTTTCTTTGAAATGTTCAATAGCATTTCTGTAAATATCCTCTGTAAAAAGCATTCCCTGCTCTTTTAGTTCCTGGATCTCTCCCAGAGCCTGATCTATATTTTCTCTGCCATAACCTGCATCTAAAACCTGATGGATCTTTTCCCGGTCTTTTCCTTCATCTAAAAGTCCGATGATCTCATATACCAGCTCATCCACCACATGTACAGAACCGCTGTTTACATCCAGCACAATGTTATAGCCATTATTTTTATAACGATGAATCACCGTGCTTCCCCTTTCTCTTGCGCACGAAAGTATAGGGGCTGCTGCATAAGACCTATATTCCGGTCTCACGCAACAGCCCCACTCCTCATATGCCGTTTTTTCTTATTTATTCTCGCAGCTCTGATTTCCTACTGTGCAGGATGTCTTGCAGGCTGACTGGCAGGATGTCTGACATTCACCGCATCCGCCTTTTTTTACTGTATTCTGTAAACTTTTTGTATTCAATGTTTTAATATGTTCCATGATATCTTTCCTCCTTAAGTCTTTTAACATCTATGCGGTATTATAGCATAGCTCTTTCTGCCAGGCAAGTATTTCTTTTTCTCTTCTTATTCTCTTCTTATGACAGCATTCCTCCCAAAGCCCCTCCCAGGATACATATAAAAAACATAAGTATGGTTTCTTTCAGATCTCCCCTGGAATGCTCTGTAAGATAAGTCACTGTCCAGAGAAAAGCGGCATATCCCAGGCCCAGGCCCATTCCCCACAAAAAACGGCGGGTCTTTCCCTTCCTGCCCATGTAAAATCCCCCTGCCAGACAGGATAATATGTAGGTTATCATGATCCCCAGATTTACCTGGCTCTCTCCCAGTCCCAGTTTATACAGCAGGAAGGCCAGCCCTAAAAGCAGGATTCCTGTAACCATATAGGCAAGGAGCAGGGCTTTCATCATCTGCATAGGTCTTGAAGCTTTTGCCATGATCTGTTCCATAAAAAAACCCTCCCTTATGTAAATATATGGGAGGGTTCTTTTTTTCATGACTGCTGGTTTTATGAATTTTTCTTCTTTTTCTTTCCGGTTATAACAGCAGCCGCTCCGAGGATCACTGCTGCTGCTCCTGCTGCCGCATAGGGGATGATCGGAGAATTGTCTCCGGTCCTGACCACCCGGATCAGCTTTGAAGATCCATTCTTCTTTGCCGTACTGCTGGTCTGATTTCCTGTACTTCCCGTGTTGGTACTGGTACCGGAATTTCGGGAAGGCTGGATCACACTCTGTCCGGAAGCCGTACCAGAGCCGCCAGTCTGAGAATTTCCGGAGGTTCCTGCAGAAGCTGCCGGAGTATTTCCGCCAGAAGAACTGTTTCCTGTATTCTTGTTGGAAGAGGAACCATTCTGTGAGATCTGGGTCCCAGGTCCTACAAGCTGACTTCCTCCTACGTTAAAAGGACTGAAGGAGGAGGTTTCAAAAGTCAGATAATCAATTCCTTCTATATTTATTACTGCCAACGTTCCCGGATACTCTTCCGTAGGAAAGGTATAATACTCGTATTCGCTGTTTCCCAGATAATGGGCAACAGAAAGGCTGGAAAAACTTCCCGCATTTTCCGGAAGAGGGATCATAACCCGGACCTTCTTCCCTTCCGGAATCGTATACTCCTCATCTTCCTTCAGATCCCAGAGTTTGATCTCATAGGCAGACAGGATCTGACCGATCCCCGCATCGGGAAGCCGGTCCAGTTCTTCATTATAGCTGACCTGAAGGTCCACATAATAGGGAAGGAAATCTCCTTCTACTCTGACCCCTGTATTGGCATCGATCAGGCTTCCCACCGGAACAGCCTGAGGGATTTCCTGGGCCACTTCTCCGGTCTTGCCCGGCTGGGCCTGTACAAAGTCCTCTTCCGTTGTCACCTCTGTCTCAGGCGCCTCCACGTCAGGCTCTTGCGCATCTGTATCTGCTTCTTTATCTATATCCGTATCTTTCCCTGTTTCTGTCTCTTTATCCGTATCCGTCTGTTCTTTATCGCTGTTCCCCTCTCCTTTGGAAGGTGAAGTTGTCTGTGTATCCTCCGTAACCTGGTCCTGGGTCTGATCATCCTGACCTGTGTTCTCTTCTTTTTCCTGGGTTGTCTGAGAAGATCCTTCTTTCAGAGATTCTACCAGAACCTTTACTGTACGGATCACCTGGCCCTTTTCGGCGTTCCATCCTTCTACCTGAGAATAATCTTTTTTCTCTGTGTCAGACGGGGTAAAGATCACGTTAACCTCAGTTTCGTAAGCCTGCGGAGTAAACTCCTTTTCCCAGGAAAAGGTTCCTTCTCCTGCAAAACCGGCTTTTGTGAAATCAAATTTCTCTATCTCCTGAGGAGCGGCTAATTTTACTTCTTCCGGTATGGTCACCTGACCTGCAGTCTGCTCTTCTCCTGTCTCACTGCTGTTCCCGTCCGTATGAGAATCCTGCGTATCCTTCCCTCCTGTCTCAGTTTCCTCCGGTATTGTCTGCTCCGGAGTTTCCGGCTGCTGTGTTTCCGTTTCTGTCTGCTGAGATTCTTCAACAGTCTGCTGGGTGGTATCTTCCTCTGGGGTCGCATCCGGATCTGCAGGTTTCAGAGATTCTATGGTAACCTCCACATTTCTTACCACCGCATTTCTGCCGCTGTCCCAGCCCTGGACTTTGGAGTAATCATAGTTCTGCGTGTCTTTTGGAGTAAAGACCACCTGAACGGAAGACTGATATTCTGTGGGCGCTGTCTGAGAAGCCCAGGAAAAGGTTCCTTCTCCTGTAAAACCGGCTCCGCCAAAATCAAAGGAACTCCAAGCCTCCGGGGAATCAAGGGTCACCTGAGGAGCCATCGTTACCTGTCCCTCTTTTTTGGTCTCTGTCTTCGTTTCCTGGACCAGGGCCCCTGCTCCCAGTTCAGCCCCGGAAGTATCCACATCTGCCGCCTGAAGGCTGCTGCCTGAAAGAGTCAGCTTTCCTTTTCCTGTGATCTTTATGATGGCGCCTGTATAGCTGGGATCTCTCTTGATCTGCACTCCGGAAGGAATGGACAGCGTCCTTTCACTGCTGATGGTGACCGGACCGCATACCAGGATCGTTCCCTGGCTGCCGGCCAGTTCCAATGCGGTATCTATTGAAGATACGGCCTTTTCTTTTGCAGAGCCGTCACCTTTGCTGTCTCCTGACAGGGTTCCGTTTAAATATACTGATGTCCCTGTCTTTACATTTTCTGTCTGAGAAGTCTCCGCAGCATAAACCTGCACGGAGGATACCGCCTCTCCAGCCGCCCCTGCAGCCATAACCGAGGCCAGGGTGAGACTCAGAACATTAGCGGTCACTTTATGCAAACCTTTTCTATTTCTATTCATTAAATAACATTCCCTTTCCTGATATTGCCAAAAGTTGAATTTTAATCATATTTTTTCATTATTTTAACTCTGCATAAGTATATCACAGTTTTCCATTTTTCGACACCCCCTAAAAACAACTTTTTTCAACCAGTTTTGTTGCAATCCCTGTCAAAATCATGTATATTATAAAGATAATATTATCACATAAAGGAGTTGAATAGTATTGGATTCCAGTGACGCCATACAGTTTCTGATCCTGATCATTTTAATCTGTCTTTCAGCATTTTTTTCATCAGCGGAAACTTCCATGACCACCGTCAGCAAGATACGTATACAGACCCTGGCCCAGGAAGGGGACGGCCGGGCGGCGACCCTTCTGAAGGTTGTAGAAGATCCCGGCAAGCTGCTGAGTACCATTCTGATCGGAAATAACATTGTAAATCTTTCCGCCTCTTCCCTGGCTACTACTCTGACCATGCGCCTGTTCGGCAGCGCTGCAGTAGGTATCAGCACCGGGATCATCACTTTGCTGGTCCTGATCTTCGGAGAGATCACCCCTAAAACTCTGGCTTCTATCCATCAGGAGCGTCTGGCCCTTGCCTATGCCAAACCGGTGCGGGCATTGATGACGGTCATGACGCCTGTGATCTTTCTGATGAACCATATCTCGGGAGCCGTTCTTATGCTCCTTGGCGCAGACTCCAAACCCAAGGGCAACACCATTACGGAAATGGAACTGCGTACCCTGGTAAATGTGGGGCATGAAGAAGGTGTGATAAAAACGGAAGAAAGGCAGATGATCTATAATGTATTTGATTTTGACGATTCCAAGGCAGAAGATGTCATGGTACCCAGGATAGACGTTACCTTTGCCGATATCAACAGCACCTATGAAGATCTTATCCAGTTGTTCCGGGAAGAAAAACATACCCGTTTTCCGGTATACCGTGACAGCACGGATAACATCATAGGAATCGCCAATATCAAAGATCTTCTTCTTTGCGATAAGGATAACTTTTCCCTGGAAAAGATCCTCCGGGAGCCTTATTTCACCTATGAGTACAAAAAGACATCCGAGCTTCTCATGGACATGAAAGAGCATTCGGTCTCTTTCGCCATCGTTCTGGATGAATACGGAGCCACCTCCGGTATCATTACTCTGGAAAATCTGGTGGAAGAAATCGTAGGCGACATCCATGACGAATATGAGGATCAGGAAGAAGAGGAAGTAAAAGAGATCCAGCCTGGCAGAGAATACATCGCCCTGGGTTCCACCCGTCTGGATGATCTGGACGAACTTCTCCATCTGGATATCGAATCCCAGGATTACGACTCTATCGGCGGCTATATCATTGAACAGTTAGACCGGTTTCCGGAAAAAGGCGAGTCCGTTACAACAGAATCCGGCGTACGCCTTGTAGTGGATCAGGTAGACCGTACCCGTATTGAACAGGTCCATATTTACCTGCCGCCTAAGGAAGAAACAGAAGAAAAAGAAACGACAAATTAGGAAAGGACATGAAATTATTATGAGCAGTTTTTTTAATATGGACAGTCCCATCATGCGGTTCCTGTCCAGGGTCTGCGACCTGATCATTTTGAACCTGTTGACTATTGTCTGCTGTATCCCGGTATTTACAGCAGGCGCCTCTATCACCGCACTGTTTTCCGTTACATTAAAAATGGTCAAAGGCGAGGAGTCTTATATCGTAAGAGGTTTCTTTAAGGGATTTAAAGAAAACTTCAAGCAGTCTACCATTATCTGGATCATCGTAGCGGTCATTGGCTTTTTCCTTTATATGGATTACCGTGCCGCGATCCTGCTCCCGGGAAATATGAAAAACATCTTCCAGGTGCTGATCGGAGCCATCGTAGTTATTTACCTTATGGTATTCACTTATATTTTTCCCTACGTGGCCAGATTCCGGAACGACATCAAAAATATTTTTAAAAATTCCCTGCTGATCTCAGTACTGAATCTGCCCTGGACTCTTGTTATGGTCATCTGTCCTGTGATCCTGGCGGTAGTAACTTTCCTGACCACCACTACCCTGGTATATGGAAGTATGCTGTGGATCCTGCTTGGATTTGCTACTGTAGCCTATTGTAATTCCATCATCTTCCGGAAGGTCTTTGTAAAATATGAACCCAAAGAAGAGGATGAAACATCCGAGGGACTTCCGGAGGACTATCAGCTTCCGGAAGAGGCCGCTTCAAAAGAAGAGTCTCCTTCCAAATAAGAGGCGTCTTTCACCGTCGGCATTACTGATCATATAAAAAGGAATATCTATACCTGCAATGTAAACCTGGTATAGATATTCCTTTTTTGTCTTATACTAAACAATATGTTTCTGATTATGTACATTTCAGATTCTTGACTTTTTTTGTGTAGTATTATAAAATCCACATATAGATTTAGTTAATTTAAACTAACTACTAAATCTGGAGTCAAATACCCTGATGCAAACATACGGGCATCAAACTGGCGGCGATGCAGGCATCGAGGTATTCCACCCTCGGGACAGCCGGCAAATGGACATACAAGCATATCCGTCTGGCTCGTTGCCCGCGGGAATAAATTACAATAGGAGGCAATATATCAGATGTTCAAAGAATGGGAATCTTTTCACGGAGGTATCTGGGAAAAAGAGATCAACGTCCGGGACTTTATCCAGAAAAATTATACCCCCTATGACGGAAATGAAGATTTTCTCCAGGGTCCTACCCAGAGAACCAAAGACCTGTGGGATCAGGTTATGAAACTGACAAAGGAAGAACAGGCCAAAGGCGGCGTTCTGGATATGGATACCAGGATCATATCCACCATTACCTCCCACGGCCCCGGCTACCTGGACAAAGATAAAGAAACCATTGTAGGTTTTCAGACAGATAAACCTTTCAAACGCTCTCTCCAGCCCTACGGCGGTATCCGTATGGCAGTAAAAGCCTGCGAAGATCACGGTTATCATGTGGATCCTCAGATCGTGGAATTCTTTACAAAGCACAGGAAGACTCACAATGACGGGGTTTTCGACGCGTATACCCCTGAAATGCGGGCCTGCCGCTCCAGCCATATCATCACCGGTCTTCCCGACGCCTACGGACGGGGAAGGATCATCGGAGATTACCGGAGAGTGGCTCTCTATGGTGTAGACCGTCTGATCCAGGATAAACAGCAGCAGAAAGACACGACCAGGACCATCATGTATTCTGATGTTACAAGGGAAAGGGAGGAACTTTCCGAACAGATCAAAGCATTAAAGGAATTAAAGGAACTGGGCCGTATCTACGGTTTCGATATCTCCCGGCCCGCAGCCAATATCCAGGAAGCGATTCAGTGGCTGTATTTCGGTTACCTGGCTGCCATCAAAGAACAGAACGGCGCCGCCATGTCTCTGGGCAGAACCTCTACTTTCCTGGATATCTATGCTCAGAGGGATCTTGCAAATGGAACTTTCACAGAAGAAGAGATCCAGGAGTTTGTAGATCATTTTATCATGAAACTGCGTCTGGTAAAATTTGCCAGAACCCCTGAATACAATGCTCTGTTTTCCGGAGATCCAACCTGGGTCACAGAGTCCATCGGAGGCATGGGGATCGACGGGCGGCATATGGTAACCAAAATGTCCTACCGCTATCTCCACACCCTGGAAAATCTAGGAACAGCGCCGGAACCCAACCTGACTGTGCTGTGGTCTACAAGGTTGCCCAGGAATTTCAAACGTTTCTGCGCCAAAACTTCCATCGCTTCCTCTTCTATCCAGTATGAAAATGACGATCTTATGCGGGTGACCCACGGCGACGACTACGCCATTGCCTGCTGTGTATCTTCCATGAGGATTGGAAAGGAAATGCAGTTCTTCGGCGCCAGGGCAAATCTGGCCAAATGCCTGCTTTACGCGATCAACGGAGGGGTGGATGAAATTTCCAAGAAACAGGTAGGGCCCAAGTTCCGCCCTGTTACCTCTGAGTATCTGGACTATGAAGAGGTTATGGACCGGTTCCGGGATATGATGAAATGGCTGGCGCAGGTCTATGTAAATACCCTGAATATCATTCATTATATGCATGACAAATATTGCTATGAAAGGATCCAGATGGCTCTCCACGACAAAAAAGTCACCCGCTGGTTCGCTACGGGAATCGCAGGCCTCTCCGTAGTGGCAGATTCTCTTTCCGCCATCAAATACGCAAAGGTAAAGACCATCCGGGACGAAAACGGTATTGTCGTAGACTACGAAGTGGAAGGAGACTTTCCAAAATACGGCAATGATGACGACCGTGCTGACAGCATTGCCTACGATATCGTCCATGAATTTATGTCCTATATAAAAGGCAACCACACCTACCGGGGCGGTATCCCTACCACTTCTATCCTGACTATTACTTCCAATGTAGTATACGGAAAAGCCACCGGTTCCACTCCTGATGGAAGAAAGGCGGGGGAAGCCTTTGCGCCGGGAGCCAATCCTATGCACCACAGAGACAGCCACGGGGCTGTAGCTTCTTTAAGCTCTGTGTCCAAGCTGCCCTTTAAAGACGCCCAGGACGGTATTTCCAATACCTTCTCTATTATTCCCGGGGCGCTGGGCAAGGAAGACGCCATTTTCTTTGACGACATTACCTTTGAGCTGAACAGAGACTGTGCCTGCTGCGAACCCGGCTCAGAGCTGGAGGCCCAATAGGACAGGCCGGCCGAAGGCAGGCTTACAAAAACAAAAAACATGATAAATCTGAAATCAAACAGGAGGACAAAAACATGAAAATCAGTGACGCACAGATCGACAACCTGGTAGATCTGCTGGACGGATATGCAGAAAAAGGAGGACATCATTTAAATGTAAATGTCTTCACAAAAGAAACCCTTCTGGACGCTCAGAAGCATCCGGAAAAATATCCACAGCTTACGGTACGTGTATCCGGATATGCGGTAAATTTCCATAAGCTGACAAAAGAACAGCAGGATGAGGTTATCTCCCGGACCTTCCATGAAGGAATGTAAAGAGCAGGGATATATCCACTCCATAGAGAGTTTTGGTACAGTTGACGGCCCTGGGATATGCCTGACGGTGTTTTTCCAGGGCTGTCCCATGCGCTGTCTGTACTGCCACAATCCGGATACCTGGACCCCAAAAGGGGGAACCCCTGTGACAGTGGAGGAAATCCTGGACATTTATAAGAAAAACAAAAGTTTTTATCAGAAGGGGGGCATTACTGCAACCGGGGGAGAACCGCTTATGCAGCTTGCCTTTCTTACAGAACTCTTTGAACAGGCCGGCGCCAGACATATCCATACCTGCCTGGATACCTCCGGCATTCTTTTCCGGGAAAACCGGAAAGAAGAATACAAAAGGCTTCTGAAAGCTACCCGGCTGATCCTTCTGGATATCAAACATGCCTTCCCCCGGGAGCATAAAAAACTCACCGGTCAGCCTCAGACCCCGGTGCTGGATTTTCTGGATCTTACTACCGAGGAAAAGGTGCCGGTGATCATCCGCCATGTGATCGTCAAAGGCTTCACCGATTCTCCCCGGGAGCTGGAAGAAGTGGGAAGGATCATGGCAGCACATCCAAACATAAAGGGGCTGGAAGTCCTCCCCTATCACAATATGGGAGAAAAGAAGTATGAAGAACTGAACCTTCCCTATCCCTTAAAGGGCATGGAAAATCTTTCCCGAAAAGAAGCCTCCCGGGCCAGAACGATCATTCTGGAGAGTTTTCAGCGCCATCGGCTTCCCTCATCTCTCTCATGATCTCATGGAACTGAACGCCGATCCGTTCAATCTCCCCCAGAACAATCTTGGTGCCTTTTTCTGTGAGAAACCAGTTTTCTCTAGTCACATCGCTTTCTCTTACCGGACATACCAGAAATCTGGTGTCCGGGTAGAGAAGCTGGTAATAAAGAAGGCTTCTTCTGGCATGATAAGGTTTGCAGCAGAGGATAGCTCTTTGGATCTCCATTCCCAGGCTGTCGGTAACTTTCCTGGAATAAATGGCATTCTCGTAAGTATAAGTAGCCTGATCTTCTCTTAAAATGGCGCTCTGTGGCACCTGGCTCTTTACCAGGACGTCCTTTAGAAATTCCCACTCCGTCTCATACTCCCCGTCATAAAGCTCCGCCTTTTCCTGGACTCCGCCGAAATGTCCGGTCAGGATACTGTACCGGCCGGAAGGCAGGATACAGGGGGCATAATCCCTGTGATAAAGCCCTGCCGCCTCTTCTCCAAGCTGGGGAAAACCGCTGCCGGGTATAAAGATAATATCTGCTTTCTCCGGCAGATCTTCCACAAAAATAAAATCCGTAAGCTGCTGTAAAAATTTGTGATTCATGATTTCTCTCCCGTTCTTTTCCAAGCCTTCTCTGTAAATTTGATCCTCCGTACGTTTACGCTGTTTTTTTACTTCAGGATATCCTGATATTCCTTATGGCTTTCAAACCATTTCACTGCGTAAGAGCAGGTAAGAACTGCCTTCTTTCCCTGTCTGCGGATCTCTCCCGCCGCGGCTTCCATAAGCTTTCCTGCCATACCCATTCCTCTTAAAGAAGGGTCCACAAAAGTATGGTTAATGTCTACGGTATCCTGATCAATAGAGGGAAAAGTCACTTCTCCTTTCATCTCCTGGTCCTCGTCATAATATACTGCCCTGTGATCTTCCACTGTAATTCCCATAGCTTTCTCCTTTCCCGTATTTATGGGCCGCTTTTTTTCATAAAAAAGGCGGCTCCCTTTTCTCTATATTTTAGCATGGATCTTCTCAGACAACAACTCACAGCAGGATCCGGACCTGATATTTTTCCAGCCAGTAATTGACCTGGAGCATATAGGCCAGCATCTGGGGACCTGCCATTAACTGTCCATACCAGGGTTTTCCATAATCTGAGGGACTTTCCACAAACTTTTCTGCCTTTTTCTTATCCACCAGCCCTCTTATAGGCGCCCCCGGATCTGCCAGGACTTCCAGAAGTCTTGCTCCCAGCATAGCCTCATAATCGGGATGGTAGGTTTTGGGGTAAGGGCTTTTTCTCCTCCAGAGGACTTCCTTGGGAAGTTTTCCTTCTCCGCTTTTTCTAAGAAGGGCTTTCACCACTCCATCCCTGCATTTCATGGACCAGGGCACATTCCACACATATTCTATGATCCGGTGATCGGCAAAGGGAACCCTGGCTTCCAGGCCGGAATACATGGCCGTCCGGTCCATCCGGTCTAAGAGAGTAGCCATAAACCATTTCAGGTTCAGATAGGAAATTTCCCGTCTTCTTTTTTCTTCCGGACTTTCCCCTTCCAGGACCGGAGTCTCCCGGATAGTCTTTTCGTAGGCGGCCCGGGCGTACTCCTCCATAGGAAGTGTCCGTATCAGCTCTTCTGACAGCAGAGTCTGCCGCACCTTCATATCCGGGGACCAGGGAAAAGCAGGCGTATCAAAGGCTTCTTTCTTATGAAACCAGGGATAGCCGCCGAAAATCTCATCTGCGCATTCTCCTGTAAGAGTCACTTTATTATGCTCTGCCACCAGAGAGCAGAAATAGAGCATGGAAGATTCCACATCAGCCATACAGGGCAGATCCCGGGCATCTACGGCTTTATACAGACATTCGATCATCTCCTGGTTTGTGCAGGTAAGGAAATGATGACTGGTACCGGAGTATTCCACCATTTTCTCCACCCAGGGCCGGTCCTGGGAAGGCTGAAAGGAATTGGCCTTAAAATATCTGTCATTTCCCTGAAAATCAAAGGAGAAAGTATGGAGTACCTTCCCCTGTTTCTTCAGCTCCCTGGCACAGATGGCTGTGACCAGGGAACTGTCCACCCCTCCGGAGAGAAAGGTACAGATGGGAATATCCGAAAGCATCTGAAGCTTTACCGCATCCTCCACCAGCCAGGAGGTTTTTTCCACAGTTTCTTCAAAGCTGTCTTCGTGGGGCCGGCTTTGCAGCTGCCAGTATTGTTCCTTCCTCAGTCTTCCATCTTTCCAGAGAAGACGGCTTCCCCCTTCTACTTCCAGTATATTCCGGAATACCCCTTTCCCATAGGACTTTGCCGGACCCAGGGCAAAGATCTCGCAGAGGCTCTCCTTGTCTGCCACAGCTTCCACCCCCGGATACTGGAACAGGCCTTTGATCTCCGAAGAAAATATCAGGGTATCCCCCTGGATGGTGTAAAACAAAGGCTTTACTCCCGCCCTGTCCCGGAAAAGATACAGAGCCTCTTCCTTCTGATCCCAGATGGCAATAGCAAAGATCCCGTTAAGTTTTTTTATAAAGCTTTCTCCCTCTGTAAGATATCCCTGGAGGATCACCTCCGTGTCACTGTCGGTGGTAAAAAGAACCCCCTGCCTTTTCAGGTCTTTTTGAAGAGTTTTCATGTTGTAGATTTCTCCATTATAGGCAATAGTGCAGATTTTTCCCCCTGTTCTTCTCGTCATAGGCTGTCTGCCCCGTTCCAGATCAATGATGGAGAGCCTTACATGGGCCAGACCGCATTTTTTCTCCAGAAAAATCCCTTCTTCATCTGGTCCTCTTTTCTTCTGTACCCGGTTCATGCTCTCCAGTATTTCCCGCCATCTTCCCGGTTCTTGTGTATAAGCAGCCTGGCTGCTGGAAAATCCTCCGATCCCGCACATAGGCCCTCCTTTTATTCTGCAGATTTTATTGTTTTCATTCCATCACAGATCTCTTATGCCGCTCTTTTTTTCCTGCTGTTTATGCCCCCAGGATCAGCGGCTGGTACTGTTTTCCCTCAAGAGCCGCTTTGGCCGCAGGGATCAGAAGTTCTGTATGAGCGATCATAGAATTTGGCTTTTTCTGGGGATTATCCTGACCAAAAGGAATAAAGTAGATGTGCTTTGCATTTAATAAAAGGCCGATGTTCTTCATGTTCATCCCTAAGGCGTCATTTGTTGAAATGGATAAAAGAAGTGGTTTTTCATTTCTCAGATGGGCTTTAGCCGCCATAAGGGCGGGGGTATCTGTAATGCCGTTGGCCAGCTTTGCAATGGTATTTCCTGTACAGGGGAAAAGGATCAGCAGATCCAGAAGACTTCCGGGACCAATAGGCTCTGCCTCTGAAATAGTAAGCATAGGCTTTCTCCCGGTGATCCGCTGGGCTTCCTTTACAAAATCCTCTGCCTTTCCGAAACGGCTGTCAATGCTCTGGGCGGCATCTGAAAAAATCGTCTGTATCTGGGCGCCTTCCTCTGCCAGTTTCTCCAGTTCCTGAAAAACTTTTTTATACGTGCAAAAAGACCCGGTAAGGGCCACTCCGATCTTCTTTCCTTTTAATTCCATGGCAAGCCCTCCTGCTGCATAGATTCTGATAACTTCCGGATAGCGGCCGAAGCCAGGATCTCCCCTGAAGCCTTAGGCGCATACTTTCCCGGTATGCCCGGCAGGTGTAAAGGCGAAAATCCCAGCTCCCTGGCAGCCGGATAATCCAGCCCTCCCGGAAGAGAGGCGATGTCTATGATACATGTATCCTTCCTTATATATTTCAATAAATCCTTTTTCAGGACCACACAGGGAGCGGTCTGAAAAAGAAAAGCCGGCAGCGTCAGAGCCCGGGGAAGTTCTCTCTCCTCCAGGATCTTTAGTCCTGCGGCTTTTGCCTGGGCAGCCTTTTCCCTGTCTTTTTCCCAGACCATGGTCCGGCAGAACATGTTCTGGAGATAACCTGCCAGAGTCCTGCCGCATTTTCCATACCCGATCACCAGGCAGATACTGCCTCTTAGATTTTCCGGGCTTCTTAAAATGGCCTGGGCAATGGCCCCTTCTGCGGCGGCAATGGTATTTTCCATAGCCGTAAAGGGATCTTTCAGATAGTCAAAACACTGTATTCCCTTTTCTCCGGCTTTCTTAAGAAAGTCCTCCGGGATTCCCCCGGCGCAGAAGAGACTGCCCTTTTTCAGATATTTTAGAAAATTTTTCTCTGTTAAATCTATAGAAAACTCCTGCCCCTGGATCTTTCCCTGTTTCAGAAAAGGGACGGGAGCGGCGATAAGATCTGCATCTTCCAAGGCCTCCCTAAGAGAGGAAGCCTTCTTCACCTGGCTGTGCCCTGGATCTTTTGGAAGGCCATAAGTCTTTACCTGAAAGCCATTCTTTCCCAGAGCCTCTGCCACATAAACCTGACGGGCATCCCCGCCGGCTACTGCAGCTTTTAAAAACGGTCTGTTCAAATCTTTCCAATCCTTTTTTCTTTTATTCTATGCAGAGGAGAATAGAAATGCCAGACTTCCTTTTCAGGAAATGCTCCCGCCGCCAGAAATTCCAGAAACAGGCTGGAACCAGACAAAAGAATGGTCCTCCAGGTTCCCGTCAGTATCCGGCTGTCTGCCTGACAGAGTTTTTCCGCTGTAAGCTCCTGAAAAATCTTTACCTTCTCTTCCAGAAGCTGGGGGTAGAAAGACAGATCCGACCACATGGAAGGAAAATAATCAGGAGAAAGCCGGATACTGTTTTCCAGTCCCCAAAGGAATAGAAGGCAAAAAAGCCCGGTCAGAACATACCAGCACAGTTTCTTCCTGACGTCTCCCTGTTTCCGTCCAGCCTGAAAACTCCGGACTCCTGCCAGGACTCCCAGGATCAGGAACGGAAGGAACAGTGAAAATCTGGACAATGCTCCATAAAGATTTCCCTCAAATATCCTCTCCGGCTCTACTCCTGTCATCTGATAGAGAAACTCTTCTGCCTGGGAAACCGGAACCAGATCTGTATCATAGGAAAGGCGGAAATTTTCCAGCCCCTCCTCTTCTTTCGCCCACACTGCCAGGAGATTATCCTTTCCTTCCAGGATCCCCCGGACTGTATAAGTCTCTCCCTGAGCCTGGATCTCATTGCCTACTCCGGAATCTGTGCCAAAAAGCTCCTGGCTCAGTCCCCGGGAGATCACACAGCCCTGGTCATCTTCCCTCCAGGGAAAATTTCCCCGGATAAGCTGCCGGGGGAAGAGAATCTTCATCTCTCCTCTGACTTCCAGGAAAGTTCCCTGACAGCTCCTGTCAAGGCTTCCGTCAAAGTTTTCCTTTTCCTCCTCTTTCCAGGCTGCCGTTACAGGGATATCCTCCTCTTCCTGGTCCCGGGTAAAAATGTCCATCGCCTTTCCGGTAAGGACTGTACTGTCATAATAAGCGGTAAATTCCCGGTTTCCATGGCGGTTTATCAGGAATCCACCCAAGGCCATCCCCCAGCATGCCAGCGCCAGAAATGCCCACAGGAGAAACGCTGCATATCTGTTCTTTCTCATTCCTTCAGTCTCACCTTATCCCCTTCTGTGATATCTTTGGTGCTGCCGGAGATCACCAGGTCATCCCGTCCCAGATTTCCGGTTACCGCCGCCTGGGTACTGTCCTTGTCCTCTACGGTAATATTCACCCGAACAGCCCGGTATTCGGTTCCCAGAACGGTATCCCCGGCTTGTGCAATGAGACAATAAGTACCCTCTGCATCCTGGCGCACAGCGCTTAACGGGATCAGCATTTCATAGGAAGAACCGCTCTGCTTCTCGATGGAATAAGACACCTGAGTCCCCCAGGTAACCGAGGCGTCTTCTATATCCGCATAAAAATATCCTCCGGCGTCTGTATCCTGGTCCGTACCTGTTCCCTGGCTCAAGGCTCCTGCTGCCTGAGCAGTCTCCCCGGTTCCTTCCGCTCCTGTACGGGTCACCTTTCCCTGGAGCTTTTTTCCCTGACCGGAAACGGAAATCTCCACCGTGTCTTCCGGCTCTACCTTTTCCAGATCCTGAAGCTTTAGACTTCCTTTGATCTGGAGGCCTCCTGTCCCCAGAATAAGATAACTGCTGTCATCGGTGATCCCTCCTGTCTGGATATTCCTATCTGTGACCACTCCATCTGCAGGAGCGGTCACCTGCCCTTTGGCCTGCTGGATCTTTTCCATCTGGGACAGCTCCTTCTTTGCCTGATCCAGATCCACCTGGATCGACTGCTGATCATAGCTGCTGGCTGCCTGGGACTTCTGATCGTTAGCTGCAGCAGCGGCGTCTTCTTCCTGAGCGGAGGTGTAGGCATTCTGAGCCTGGGCCTGAGACTGGGCCTGGGATTTAAGGGCGTCCTCTGCCTGGGACAGAGAATCCTGGGCCTGGGAGACCGCAGCGTCATACTCTGCCTGGATCTGAGAAAGAGCTGCCTCATAAGCCTGATCCGCTTCCTGGCGAAGAGACTGGGCCTGCTGCCTGAGATCCTCCGCCTGTGTATACTGGGTGCCTGCCCCTTCACTATCCCCCTGGTTTTCCAGTTGAGAGCCCCAAGTCTCCAACTCCTGGGCCTGATCTTCCAGGGACTGGGCCTGACTGTAGGCATTGTCCTTGTCCTGTCCAGCCTGAGCCGCAGCGGCGTCATAGTCGCTCTGAGCCTGGCTCTGGGTGTTCTGGCTGTCATTTACGGCCTGGTCATAATCACTCTGGGCCTGGGCCAGTCCCTGATTGGCCAGATCCAGATCTCTGGCCGCTCCGTCAGAGGCGGCCACTCTCTTTTGAGGTTCTCCCTGGATCCTGGCCTGTTCCAGGGAAAGTTCCAGTTTTTTTACCTCTGCCTGTTTTTCTTCTACCGCTTTCTGGAGATACTGGGTATCATACTGCACCAGTACGTCTCCGGTCTTTACCTGGGTGCCTGTTTTTGCTGCGCTTAAGATCCGCTGCTCCTTATCCAGAGACACCAGTGTTTCCTCCTTTGCCTCTGCCACCGCGGTTCCCGTCAGATCCAGGTTCAGTCTTCCCTCCTGATAAGTCCCGGTGTCCGCCAGAGGAACCGTCATAGCCGCGGCGGCTCTTGACAGTCCTCCCGCAGCAGCCATAAATAGAAAAAATGCGGCAAAGGCTTTTGCCGCTATTCTTTTTTTATCTTCCAGTTTCATAGATTTTTACTCCTTTAATCCTGAGGCAATGATCCCCTGTTCCAGGTAACTCTGTCCCCAGGCGAAAAGAAACAGGGACGGGGCCATGATCAGCACGGAAGCTGCAAAAGACGTCCCTACATCATTCAGAGGGATATTACTCAGATACAGAGAAACGGGGAACTTGCTCTTTGTTTTTAAAAAAGTCATCGGGGGCTCAATAGCATTCCAATATTCCAGGAAATTTAAGATCAGGGAAGAAATGATCCCCGGAAGTTCCAGAGGCAATCCCACATAGAAGAACGCCCCCAGTTCTCCGGCCCCGTCTACCTTTGCCGCCTCCAGAAGAGAATCCGGTATTCCCTGAAAAAACTTAGTCATAAGGAAAACGGGAAGGGCGGAGAAAACTCCTGGAAAAATCACTGCCCAATGGGTATCCAGCATATGGAAAAAAGAAAGGACTCCGTAGCTGGACACCATGGTCACCTGAAAAGGCAGGATCATCAGGATCATATACAGATAGACCAGCGCCCGCCGTCCCCGAAAAGAATACCGCCCCAAAGCCCAGGCCGCTGGGATTCCCAAAAGAAGCTGTCCGAACAGGATAGGAAATACCTGTCTTACAGAATTCCAGAACATGACAAAAAAGTCCGGACTGTCCAGCAAAAGCTGAATATAAGCTCTCAGGGTGGGGTACAGAGGAAACAGCTTCCACTCCAGATTCCCTTTATTTCCATAAAGAACGCTGCCGTAACTGGCAGTCAGCTCCTCCTGGCCCATAAGAGAATTTGCCATAAGAAGCAGAATAGGAAATAAAAATACCAGGACCGCCCCGGTAAGAAAGATCCAGGTCAGTATTTTCTTTTTTCGCATATCACTGTTTCCACCTTTCTTCTGCCTTCTGGCAAAGGATCAAAAAGATTCCCAGCACAGCCGCCAGCATCACCGCTCCCGCAGTCATCTTCTGCATATCTAATTTCAAAAACCAGTTGTTAAAAAGATTCTGCAGCATATAAATACTGTCATGAGGATAATTCCCGGCGATCATCCAGGCCTCCCGGAATACCTTGAAAGCATTCACCAACGACAGAGTTCCTGTGAGAAAAGCCGTCTGGACCAGCAAGGGCCTGGTAATGTACCAGAAGCACTGGAACTCTCCCGCTCCGTCTATCCTGGCCGCTTCATAAAGGCTGTCTGGTATCCCCAGAAGGCCGGAAAGCCACAGGATCATATCATAGCCCAGGTTTTTCCAGATATAAACCGCCACCAGCACTCCGAAAGCTGCAGAACTGTTCATGTAATCCGGCCCCTGTATATGAAAATTTTCTAGGATATGGTTCAGGATCCCTTTCCGGTCAAAAAAAAGCTGCCAGAAAAGCACCACAGAAGCCGCCGGCACTGCCATAGGAAGGAGAAAACCGCTTTTTAAAAGATTTCCCTTTCTCCCCAGTCTTTCAAGGAGAAGGGCAAAGAAAAGGGAAAGTCCCAAAAGCAGAGGAAGACAGATCAGAAGGAATTTTCCTGTGTTCCCTGCCGCCAGCCGGAAAGCCTGATTATCTATGACTGTCCGGTAATTCTCCAGACCTACGAATCCGGTTCCCACCGCTTTCTGAAAAGACCGCCGGAATACATCTAAAAAAGGGATCAGAGTAAAAATCCCTACCCCCAGCAGACTGGGGGCCAGAAGGATCCAGGGCAGGAATTTTTTCCTGCCGGCTGGATTCCTTCTATATCCTCTCCCGGTTCCCGGTTGGATCTTCTTTTCCCGGTTCTTATTCCGCCAGGTACAGATCCATTTTATCTGACATATCCTGTGCTGCTTCCTGGGCACTGACATCGCCTCCTGCATAATTTTGCACACATTCCAGGAAGGTATTGCGCACCGTCCTGTCTATCAAAAGAGGGGTATCCGCCTGTTTGGCCATATCCACGATCTGCTGTACCTGATCTGCCGAGGGCATGCCATATTCTCTGGAGGGTCCTCCGTCATAGCTGCTTCCGATGGTCATATCCGAGGCGTCCGAAATCTGAGGAATCTTCTCCAGACTTTCCACTCTTATCGGAAGTCCCTCCAGATAATCTCCCACCTGGATCTCATCAGACAGGACCGTCTCCATAAAATCTTTGGCCAGCTCCTTTTGACTGGAAGAACTGTTGATCCCCATACGGTTTGCCGGAGTGTACATATTATTTACATTTTCTACAGTCATCTCCGGGTGTTTCACAAGAATATCAAACATCATCGCCATACTGCTGATACCCGTCACATCCTCTACTCCGGTAATACCGGTATCATCATAGAGTTCGTCCATACCGATAGAGGCAAAAGCAGACAGCCCTTTTCCCGACATAACCTGGCTGCTGAACCCTGTGTTCCAGGCTTCTTCCATGGCCTCTGAAGGATTGGCGTCCCAGATGGCCTTTGCTGTTTCCAGGATCTGGACTAAAGCGTCTTGAGAGAAAACCCCATCTTTCTGTATATCCTGATAATTGGCCGCAAAGAGGAGATAAGCCACCTGCTGAAGAGAAGCGGCTCCCAGTACCTTTCCCTTTGGGTTTTCCTCCATATACTGTGAAATACTCTCCAGGGTATCCAGCCGCTTTATAGTCTCCTGGGTTCCATAATATACCGGAAGAGAAAAAGCCGCCGGCAGCTCATAGTTTTTCCCGTCAACTGCTGTGCCTTTCACAACGTTTTCCAGAATAGTTCCATCTGAAACCAGTCCTTCCACGTAATCTGTCAGGTCTTCCAGGACTCCTCTTTCTATGTAGGAATCCACCGGCAGATCATCTAAAAGGAGCAGGTCCGGACCTTCTTTGTTCAGGAGCTGGGTATTCAGGGTATCAATAGCGTCTTCCGGATTGCCTGAGCCGTCGCTTTCCACTGCATATTCATAAGTCACCTCTGTCTCCGGGTGCTCCCGCTCGTATTTCCGCACAGCGTCCTCTATCATCCTGCTTTCATACAGGCTGTAAACAGACAGTTCATTCTCCACTTCACTGGTAACTGAACCGTTATAATAGTAATAACAGATACTCAGCTCCTGAGTCTCATAATCTGTATACAAAGCATAGAAGTCTTCCTTTTCCCCTGCCAGGAAATGATTAATGATCAGACTGCTTGCCGTCTCTCCCATGATCCCTCTGCCAGCATCATAGATCTGTTCCACAATGCTGCCGTCTTCCTTATATACAAAAATTCCTTTGGGATTTGCCAGGTAATAGGTTCCCTCTCCGGCAGCACAGAGCTGTCCCCGGTCCTGATCTCCAAAATCGATAGTCCCTGTCTCTTCTCCTGTCTGGGTATCATAAAGGACCAGATCCTGATCCTCATTTCCCAGGACCGCCAGGGTATTGCCGCTGATATCTGCCATACTATCTGAGCTGTTCATGACCATATAGGAGGGAAAGGTATACTGTTCTTTTCCTGTGTCTTTGTCATAGATGGCTATTTCTGATCCCATGCCCATGAAAGCCGGATTTCCTTCCTGATTTACGCCGAAGTAGTAGGGAAAGAAGCCTCCTGCCTCTCTCTGGCCTTCTTCAGACAGGCATTCGGGATAAAGTTCCTGGGCTTCTCCCTCTCCGGCATACCGGTAAAGGTGCCATTCCTGGATCAGATCATCAATGTTTACTTCTTCAGATTCTGAAGACTGGGTCTCTTCCGACTGGCTATCTTCCTGGGAATTTTTTACTGTCATCAGATAAAGGTTCTGATCCTCTCCCTGTATCAGGGTATAAGCAGTGCTATCTGTACCCAGAAGAGACTCCGCCCAGGATTCTTCCTGCTGGTCCCAGTTTCCTCCTCCGGTATAGGTATAGGAGAAAACCTGTGGTGTTCCGCTGTCGGAATCACTTCCTGTGTAGACTTCCAGATTTCCCTCCTGGTTAAAAAAGCTGCCCATATAATATTCTCCCTCCTGCCAGGGAGCTTTCATTTCTTCCTCTATATAACCGCCTTTAGAGCTGACGGCATCTTCTGTGGTGTCTTTCCGGCTGCAGCCGCCCAGGATTGTTCCTGTCCCAAGGGCCCCTGCCAGAAGAAAACAGATTCCTTTCTTCAGATTCATGATTGTCTCTCCTTTCTCGTTTCTGTCTATCATCATAACAGGGAATTCTCTAAAAATCTTGAAAAACAGAAAGTTATTTTTCGAGAATTTTTAGAGAATTCTGTGATAAAATGAGAACAGGAAAATTTTCTGACCATATCAAAAAATTCTTAAATGATGGCAGGATTGTGGGGCGCTTTTGCCCTCAACATTATTATTATAGGAAAAGGTAGATTTTTATGAGAATATTACTGGTAGAAGACGATAAAGATTTATGCCAGGCCCTGCTGATCCACTTTAAGGACCAGGGCTATGACACAGATATCTGCAATAATGGAACAGACGGGCTTTTCTATGCCCTTCAGAATGTCTATGATCTGATGATCCTGGACCGTATGCTTCCAGAACTGGACGGACTGACTCTGCTGAATACCATAAGGAAAAGAGGGATCCAGACCCCGGTGATCCTGGCCACTGCCATGGATTCCCTGGACGATAAGATCCATGGCCTGGACGAAGGTGCAGACGACTATATCACCAAGCCTTTTGCTCCGGAAGAACTTCTGGCCCGTATCCGGGCTCTTACCCGAAGGCCCCGGCAGCTTCAGGCTCTAGGCAAACTGATCTGGAAGGATCTGGCTTTTGATCCTCAGAAGCTGGAACTTTCCTGCGGAAAAAACACCCTGTCTCTTTCTAAAAAAGAGGCCGGACTTATGGAATATTTTCTGAAAAATCCTGAACAGTGTCTGAAAAGAGCTGTCCTTCTCTCCTATGTATGGGGAGCGGATACCGAAGTGGAGGAAGGGAATCTGGACAATTATATCTATTTTCTCCGAAGGCGTCTCCGCACCTTAAAGACGAAAGCAAAGATCACTACCGTCCACGGGGTGGGCTACAAACTGGAAACAGAGGAGGAAACTTAAATGTTCCGGAAACTTCAGAAAAAACTGACCTTCTTCTATTCTATGACCTGTGGGATCATTCTGGCCGGTATCCTTCTGGTCTGCTTCTTTTATATGAAGGGCGCTGTAGAATCCAGGAACCAGGCTCTGTTTTCCAGTCTGTTCCTGAATCTTTCCAATCAGTTCCAGTCCCTGTCCTTTTTCTCCGATCACTGGCTTGCCCAGATGGAAACGGATAACCGTCTGATCATACACATAGAAGAAAACGGAAATCCCATTTTCTTTCCCGGAGCCTGGGATCCGGCTACTGACCGGGAAACGCTGATCCAAAGCGCTCTGGAACAGGCCTCCCTGGAGGGCCTGTCCGGTACCCGCCTTTCTCCCGGAAGCGCCCGGCAGACCCCTCTTTTCTACCTTACAGGAAATTCCGGAGATTCTTACTGCGGCATGGCCCTTCAGTCCGCCACGGAAAACGGGGAAAAAACCCTTCTTGTCCTTCAGGATATTACCCAGGCAGAAAGACAGACCCTTTTTCAGGGTCTGTTCTTTGCCGGGGCAGGGATCCTGGGATTTCTCCTTCTGGGACTGGTAAGCTGGAAATTTGTAGGCAAGACTCTGGCCCCCCTAAAGGAAAATAAAAAAAAACAGGCAGAATTTATCGCCGCCGCTTCCCATGAGCTCCGCTCTCCCCTGGCCGTGATCCAGGCCAGCGCCTCAGCTATAAAAACCTCTCCTGAGGATATTCCTGCCATGGTAGAAAATATTGAAAAAGAGTGCTCCCGTATGGGCACTTTGATCCGTGATCTGCTGATCCTGGCCTCTGCCGATTCCCAAAAATGGAATCTTACTCTGGATCTCTGCGACGGAGATACTATTTTACTGGATGTCTATGAGATTTATCAGCCCCTGTGCAGACAGAATCAGATTCCCCTGAACCTGAAGCTGCCAGACATTGAGCTGCCCAAGATCCGCTGCGATAAAAACCGGATCATCCAGATCCTCTCGGTCCTTATGGACAACGCCATGTCCTACACCGGCCAGGGAAAATCCATAGACCTGGAAATCTTCCTTGAGAAAAAGTATCTCTGCTTCTTGGTAGCAGACCACGGAAAAGGCATTCCCGATCCGGAAAAAGAGGCGGTCTTCGACCGGTTCTATCAGCAGGACAGATCCCGGAACCAGAAAGGCCATTTCGGCCTGGGCCTTCCTGTGGGAAAAGAACTGGCAGAACTCCACAAAGGAGATCTGATCCTGAAAGACACCCCGGGGGGAGGCTGTACTTTTCTTTTAAAGATTCCCTATGGGGAATGATATTCAAAGAGCTGCAAAATTCAAGGCCACCGTCTTAGCCGGTGGCCTAAAGCCGTAGTCCACGAAAAGTCAGATATCGTCAAAAGAATAAAATACCTATTAGCAACTCATATCCCAGCCATATGGAATATACACTTTGAAGAGGCAGAAAAAGCATTTCCCACCGCTTCCACCCCTCCTTTTTTCGGATCTTTCTTACCAGAAAAAACAGTAGAAAAACGGCCGCCCATAGAAAAAGAACTGCCAGGATTCCTGTAAAAAACACCGGTCCAAAAAGTCCCTTCTGAATCTGAATAAAATGAAACAGCAGATAAAGCAAAAGTTCTGCTGCATAGATTATATAGAGTTTTTTTTCATTCATAGGATTCTTCATAGTTGATTCATTGTCCTTCCTGCAGTTTACTTTGGTACTTTTCCCGCTCTTCTTCCGGAATCCCAAGGGCCTTCATGGCCTCTTTTGCATTCCACCCAGTATTTTTCATAAGATTCTGAATAGCTAGTACTTTTGCATATTCCTCTCCTTGTTCCCTTCCTTGCTCATGTCCCTGTCTGAAACCTTCTTCTTTCACAAATTTCATATGTTCTTCCTGATTATACTCATACAGACACACTTTGATCACCTCCGCTCTGTTTTTCTCCAGAAACTCTTTTAGGATCTCTTCGTTAATACATTCTGTCACTGCTCTTTCCACAGCCGCCTCTAAGGCCATGGCCTTTGCATACTTTCTCACCCGCTCCACAAACTCTGCATACTCCCTCAAAGTTCTGCTGGCTTGCATGAGCTTCTGATTATGCCCCGGACGGATATTAAGCATAACCGCTTCCAGTTCCAGTTTTGGACGCTCTTCTTTCACCGTATAAAGACTGGAAAGCCTCATGATCTCCCGTTCCGGCACTTCCTGCTCTCCATTGTAGAAGATCACAAACTGCGGATCCGGTATAGAAAGAGGCGTGCTCCTCCGGCTCCTCATAATGTTTGCCGCTAACTGCATTATATAATTCCAGCAGTTCTTTCTTTTCCTGAAATACCATAGTAAATACCGAGGATTTATAGGTGCGGTTTGCAGTTACTTTTTTGTCTTGTGCCATAGGCAGACCTCCTTGTTTATTGTATTAGGCAGAAGGTCTCTCCTCTGTAAATACCCTGAGAAACCTCTCTGCCAGTTTCATGGAATTTTTAAAGCATTGAGATTTCTCAGAAAAGTTTTCAAGAAATATAGACGGAACATGATGTCCCATAGATAAGAACTTAAGAAATATAATGCTTTGCCTGTATTGTAACACGGGGCCGCAGAACAGGCAATGTTGTTTTCTGATTTTTGATCCAAACGAATGGAGCTGCGGCATTAATCATATATCAGGAATATTTGTACATTTTATGCGAATTTGTCGAGCATGGCTTTGGGACCATAGGCCCAAAGCAGCGCAGACTGAGCAATAAAATGTATAAATATTTTTTGATTTTGATTAATGCTGCAGCTCCTTCCTTACTCCCCATTCAGTTTCTGAAACACGGAAACGGCGTCTAAGATATGATAGGGCTGGGTATCATGGCTGCCGTCTGCCTTGGCCGTGACAAGAGCGTAAGTCTTATCCCCGGCGGTTCCCACACTGGCCAGACACAGGCCTGCTTCAGAGGTATAGCCGGTCTTTCCCCCTAAAATATGATCACTGGTAATACCGGACTGTTCCATTTCCTGAAACATCAGGCTGTAGAAAGTAAATCCCTCCGGATGGCCGTCTGTAGGAGGCACAGTGTAAGATCTTTTGGTAAAGATTGCCTGGAAATCCCCGTTTTCCCAGGCATGCTCCAAAAGCCTGGCCAGATCTTTTGTGGTGGTGTAATTCTTTCTATCAGGAAGTCCTGTAGAATTTACAAAATGCGTATGCTTCATGCCCAGCTCCTCTGCTTTCTTATTCATAAGATCCACAAAATTTTCTTCTGATCCGGCCACTTCTTCTGCCAGTGCTTTACAGCATTCTCCTCCTGAGGGAAGCATGGCTCCATAAAGCAGATCTCTTACAGTAGCATGCTCTCCAGGTAGGAAACCCGCCATGGAGGCCCCCTCTTCATAAAGCTCCGGAAAGATGTCCTCGGACAACCTCACCTGTCTATTTAAATCTTCCCCGTTTTCCAATACCAGAAGCACAGTCATCATTTTAGTCAAAGAAGCCGGAAAAATCTTTTCCTGGCTTTTCTTTTGAGCCGCGATCTCTCCTGTATCCAGATCCAGAAGCACTGCGCTTTCACTGTACAGAGAAGACAGATCCACCAGATCCTGGACTGGATCCATATTTTCCTCCACGCTCTCTATCAGGCCTTTCGGTCCTCCTATGCTATGTATCACCGCTGCTGCAAGGATAAGCGCATATGCGCCTCCAATCAAAAAAACAAGCTTTCCTAACAGGTGCTTTCTTCTTTTTCTTCTGCCCATAAAAATCCCGTCCTTTATCTGTATTTTCCATTCAGAACCATATATGCCTTAAGTAAGATTCCGAATAATTTAAAAATAACAGATAAAGGACGGGAATGTTTTAATATTTCCTTGCTAAATTCCTAAGAAAAAATGAAGATAAACTGTAACTATTTAACCGGCAGCTCCACAGTAAAGGTCACTTTCTCATCCTGGCTCTTGGCGAAAATCCTTCCTCCATGAAGCTCCACGATCTCCTTTGCAATAGCAAGACCCAGTCCGGCCCCTCCGGTATTGCTCCTTCTGGAACTGTCCAGGCGGAAAAACTTTTCAAAGATACTGTCCAGTTTTTCTTTCGGTATATTCTTCCCATGATTTTCAAAAGAAAGAAGGATCTTATCCTTATTCTGGGAAGCCCGTACAGTAATAGTGGTATTAGGATAGCTGTAGGCCACTGCGTTTTTCAGGATATTGTTGAAGACTCTGGCCAGCCTGTCCGGATCGGCGTACAAATGAAGATCATCCTCTGTCTCCAGCTTTATTTCATTTCCATGAGCCGCCAAGACCGGGTAAAATTCCTCTGTCATCTGCATAAGCATATAAGACAGATCCAGATCCTCTTTTTCCAGGAAAATATTTTGGAGATTATACTGGGTGATCTCAAAAAATTCTTCGATCAGTCCCTCCAGCCTTTCGGCCTTTTCCAGGGCAATGCGGGTATATTTTTCCTTCTGGACTTCCGGCATATCCGGGGCCTCGTCAAGAAGGGTCAGATACCCCAGGACAGAAGTCAGCGGTGTTTTCAGGTCATGGGCAAGGTAAGTGATCAGATCATTTTTCCTTTGAGCCTCCTGTTTCAGGGATTCCTCCTTACGGATCATATCCGTCTTGATCTGCAGCATGCGGGCCCCCACTTCTGTATAAGGCGCAGGAAATACCTCTTCCATATCCAGGTCCTTCGCCATATATTGCTGGATTTTTTTCTCCAGCTCTTCCACATTCTTTCTGGTCTTCCTCTTGCCGTAAAAATAAAGAATAGCAGTTACTGTCAGTACAAGAATAAAAACAGCAGCAATAAAGGATATAATCAGAAAGGCTTTTAATCTGTACCAATTGATCACCGTCTGCACATATTCTCCCCCATATTCCACACTGTATGTAGACTGTATATAAAGAAACCGACTTTCAAACCAGTCCACAAAGCTTCCATTCAGAATATAGTCCACCAGAAAATACACCAGACAGCATACTCCAGCTGTTATGAGAAGGATCAGCAGAAGTTTTAAGATTCGTTTTGTTCTATCCTTCAATTTTATATCCGCACCCCCAGACTGTCTTAATGTACTTGGGCTTTTCAAAAGAATCTCCCATTTTCTCCCTTAAGCGGCGGATATGAACGGAAATGGTATTATTACTTTTCTGGTAGTATTCGTCTTTCCATACTTCATGAAAAAGCTCCTCTGCGCTGACCACACTTCCCTTTTTCTTGCAAAGTACCGCTAAAATGGTAAATTCTGTAGGAGTAAGGGACAAAGGCCTTTCATTCAGAGTACACTCATGGGTCTTAAGATTCAGGACCAGTCCTTTATGAAAAAATACTTCTTCCTGTTTCCCCCTGCTTCCGTCATACTGCTTGTATCTTCTAATCTGTGCCTTCACCCTGGCTACCAACTCCAGGGGGAGAAAAGGTTTTGTCACATAGTCATCCGCACCCAGAGTCAGGCCGTTAATCTTGTCAATTTCCGTTCCCTTGGCTGTAAGCATGATAATGGGATAGGTATACTTCTGCCGGATAAGTCTGCACAGTTCCAGGCCGTCTACTCCCGGCATCATGATATCCAGGACCGCCAGATCCATTTCCTCCCTTCGGGCACATTCCAGGGCCTTGCGGGAATCATAGAATTTATAAACCTGAAATCCTTCGTTTTCCAGATACAGAGCCACCAGATCTGTAATTTCTTTCTCGTCATCCACCACTAAAATCTTTTCCTTCATCTCTGCCTCCTTACGCCAGGTTAAAATCGTCTTTCCTATCTTACCACAGAATAAAGACCCGGGCAATGTACTATAAAAATCCAGGCTGGTTTGTATGGACAGGGGGGGTGACAGACCGGAATGGAAATTCGCAGAGGGGTTCTGACCTGCATAGCAAAAGCAGAGCCGATATACCATACGATTCTGCATACCGGATCTGCCTTTCTATAACCTGTCAGACTTTATTCCTGGCTCTCATTTAGTTTTTTCTCATACTCCTGCCATTTTTCTTCCGGAACTCCTATCGCTTTCATGGCCTCGACAGCGCTCCAGTTCATATTTTTCATGAGGTTTCGGATATTCGTCAGGTAAGCAAATTCCTGTCCTTCTTTCTGCCCTTGTTCTATTCCTTGTTCATGTCCCCGTCTGAATCCCTCTTCTCTCACAAACTTCATATGTTCTTCCTGATTATACTCATACAGACACACCTTGATCACCTCCGCTCTGTTCTTCTCCAGAAACTCTCTGAGGATCCCTTCAGCGATGCACTCTGTCACTGCCCTCTCCACAGCTTCGTTCAGAACCGTGGTCTTTGCATACTTTCTCACCCGCTCCACAAACTCTGCATACTCCCGCAAAGTCCGGCTGGCTTCCATGAGCCTCTGATTATGCCCCGGACGGATATTCAGCATAACTGCTTCCAGTTCCAGTTTTGGCCGCTCTTCTTTCACTGTATAAAGACTGGAAAGCTGCATGATCTCCCGTTCCGGCACTTTCTGCTCTCCATTGTAGAAGATCACAAACTGGGGGGACGGTATAGAAAGAGGCGTACTCCCGTAAATATCTTTGTGCAGGGCTATTTTGGAATAAATGTCCGCCACATAAAACAGACACCGCAGGGGCAGATTGGGATTATAGGTAGACTGGTGTTCATACAGAGACAGCCTGGAATCAATGATAAAAGACAGATCATTCTTAATGGACATATAGATGGCATTGTCCAGGGTATTGGTCTCCAGCTCCTCCGGATCCTCATAATGTTTGCCGCTGACTGCATTATACAATTCCAGCAGTTCTTTCTTTTCCTGAAATACCATGACGAACACCGAAGATTTATAGGTGCGGTTTGCAGTTACTTTTTTGTCTTGCGTCATAGACAGACCTCCTTATGATAGCTTACATGGACAGAAGGTCTCTCTTTCATTGTCTCACAAGAAACCTCACTGCCGGTTTACTGGGATTTTTAAAGCATTGAGATTTCTCAGACATGTTTTCAGAAAAATTGACAGGACAAAAGTCCCATAGATAAGAACTTAAGAAATATAATGCTTTACCTGTATTTTATCATGTTCCTTAAATACTTTGCAATAATGAATTGACTTTGCCTATACTGTGTAGTACGATATACCTTGTTAAGGAGGGTATTATGAATATTGAAAAATGGAAATCTCAGATATTGCGAGGGACCCTGGAATACTGCGTTCTTCTCTTGCTGAGACAGACTCCCCGTTACGGCTACGAAATCCTTCAGGAACTAAATGCTTATCCCTTTATCGCCTCTACAGAAAGCACCATCTATCCTTTGCTCAGAAGACTTGAAAAAGAAGGGTATCTTTATTCATTTTGGAGAGATTCTACTGAAGGGCTCCCTCCAAGAAAATATTACGCCCTAACTGAGGAGGGACAGCAGTATCTGAACATCTTATCAAAGGAATGGAACCATTTATCAAATATTATCTCAGCCTTGAAAGGAGGATCCTTATGAACCAATCCCTGGAAAAATATCTGACTGCGGTGGACCGTCACCTGAAACCCCTTCCGGTTTCTGAAAGAGCCGATATCGTAAAAGAAATTAAAAGTACAATGCTGGAATTGGAAAGTGAACAGATGTCTTCCAAACAGATCCTGGACCGTTTAGGAAATCCGAAAGATCTGGCAAAAGCTTATCTGAAAGATCTGCTGGTAAAAGAAAAAAGATGCAGTGTGAAAAGATTTTTGATCTTATGGGCCTTCTATACAGCTGCAGGATTTTCCGGTATGATCGTCATCCCTGTTTTGGCAGTTATTGCTCCTGTCTTCCTATTATGTGCAATAGACGCACCTGTCCTGGGCGCTGTAAAAATGTTTGACTATCTGTTAAATCTGCAAATTCCCTTTATCCAGAATATGCAGATCGTTTTTTATGGCATTATAGACTTAAACCCTGTGGCAGAGTTTTTCTGTTCTGCATTCTTCGGGATCCTTCTGTTTTTTCTGGGCCGGGGCGCATGGAAGCTGCTGCTTCTATATCTGGAAAAATTAAGCCATACAAAAAAGAATTTATCATAGCGTCCCCGTTCTTTTAAAAGACTTTGTAAAATTAAAGGGGATGTCACATTAATCATATTTCAGGAATATTCTCAATTTTGATTAATGCGACATCCCCTTTACTTCTTTATCCTCTTGTATACAGGTCACAGGATTCCCAGAACCTTCTGCATAAGAAGGCTTACCGCGGATATTCCCACCCAGCAGCAGAATCCCATGAAGATCGGTTTTCCTCCGGTTTTTACCAGTTTCACAAGATTGGTGTTAAATCCAATAGCCGCCATGGCCATGATAATAAAAAACTTGCTCAGTTCTTTAATAGGCGCCGTTACAGAACCTGGAAGAGAAAACACGGTAGTGATCACAGAGGCCAGGATGAAGAACAGGATAAAAAAGGGGAAGATCTTTTTTATCTGGAAGGTTCCTTCGGATTCCTGTCCTGCTTTCTTAGCTTTCCGAACCTGCCAGAGAGCCAGGACCAGAGTAATGGGGATGATCGCCAGAGTCCTGGTCAGTTTTACGATCGTTGCCGCGTCCAGAGTATTGCTTCCATGTATGCCGTCCCACGCCGCAGCCGCCGCAGTTACAGAAGAGGTGTCATTTACAGCGGTTCCCGCAAAAAGGCCAAATCCTTCATTGCTCAGTCCCAGGATTCCTCCCAGAGAAGGGAAGATCAAAGCTGCGATCACGTTAAAGAGAAAGATCACGGAAATCGCCTGGGCAATCTCCTCGTCGTCCGCATCGATCACCGGAGCCGTAGCGGCAATGGCAGATCCTCCGCAGATACAGGATCCCACTCCTACCAGAGTAGAGATCTTGCTGTCCATTTTCAGCACCTTGTACATCACAAAAGCGATCACCAGGGCTGTAGTAATAGTTGTAAGGATAATAGGAAGCGACTGCTTTCCTTTCTCCAGTATGTCTGTCAGGTTCATGCCGAATCCCAGAAGGATCACGGCGTACTGGAGGATCTTCTTAGAAGTATATTTTACCCCCGGCTCCAGGGCAGGCTGCTCTTTTAAAAGAAGAGCCAGGCACATACCGATGAGAATGGCAAAAACCGGCCCTCCCACTACCGGAAGCCATTTACCTAAAAGCCAGGCTGGAACTGCGATAAGCAGGCAAAAACCGATTCCAAAGGCCTGTTTTTTTAATTGTTTCATTCTGGTTATTCTCCTTTTCTGATTTTCTGTAAAGAATATACCAGATATATTTCATAAAGAAAAGCAATATATTCTTATGTGTTTTATAGGTTTTACCTATGTCATAAAAATATTCCGGCCTCTGCTGTTTTTTCTACTTTCTTTCTGTCACCTGTATCTACGCTTACCTGGAGTTATTATCAGGGCTGTATCAGGACAGTCTCCCCTTAAAGTCCTCATACCCGAACTTCTTTACCAGCACTTTCTCCCCGTCTGCCTTCTCCCACACAATATCCGGAAGAGGCATTCCATTGAAAGTATTAGTCTTCACCATAGTATAAAGGGCCATATCCTCCAGAATGATCTGATCCCCCGGCTTTAAAGGCTTATCAAAGGAATAATCCCCGATCACATCTCCAGCCAGACAGGTAGGTCCTGCAAGACGGAAAGTATAAGCCTTCTCTCCCGGCTCTTTACTGTTTCTCACCGGAGGACGGTAAGGCATCTCCAGTACATCAGGCATGTGGCAGGCTGCGGAAGTATCCAGTATGGCAATATCTATATCATTATGGACTACTTCCAGCACAGAAGAAACCAGCAGTCCTGCGTTTAAGACTACCGCCTCTCCAGGCTCCAGGTAAATTTCCAGATCATAGGTCTCTTTCAGCCGCCTTACCATGGCAATGAGCTTCTCCACGTCATAGTCTTCTTTTGTAATGTGGTGTCCTCCTCCCAGGTTCAGCCACTTCATCTGATACAGGTATTTTCCAAACTTTTCCTCAAAGGCCCGGAGAGTGACCTCCAGGTCTTCCGCTCCCTGTTCGCAGAGAGTATGGAAGTGAAGGCCGTCCAGAAGGGGCAGGAGACTTTCCTCAAAGTTCTCCAGGGTAGTTCCCAGCCTGGAGCCCGGGGCGCAGGGATCGTAGATGGCATGGCCTTCCTGAGTGGAGCACTGAGGATTGATCCGCAAACCTATGGATTTCCCTGCTTTTTTTGCCCGTTCTCCGTAAAGGCGCACCTGTCTGGGAGAGTTGAATACCAGATCATCTGCGTACTGTAAGATTTCCTCAAACTCCTCTTCCCGGTAGGCGGGAGAAAACACATGGGTCTCTCCTCCGAAGCATTCATGGCCCAGCCGTGCTTCATATAAACCGCTGGCAGTAGTTCCCGCCAGGTATTTCCGGATCAGAGGATAGGCATAAAACATGGAAAAAGCCTTCTGAGCCAGAAGGATCTTACACCCGGCCTCTTCCTGTACTCTTTTTAAAATTTCCAGATTGTGGAGCAGGCTTTTCTCCTCCACCAGAAAATAGGGGGTAGAAAAGCCTGCCTGTGTTTTCCCGCTCATTAATCCACCAGAACCGGATCGTAATTTTCTCTCCATGGAAGTCCCCATTTATTCAGGGCTTCCATAAATGGATCCGGATCGAACTCTTCAATGTTATGGACTCCCGGTTTGTTCCACTTTCCGGTCATGATCATCATCGCGCCGATCATAGCCGGAACTCCCGTGGTATAGGCAACTGCCTGGGAGCCTACCTCTGCATAGCATTTCTCATGATCGCAGATATTATACAGATAGTATTTCTTGTCTTTTCCGTCTTTCTTGCCCTGGAAAATACATCCGATATTGGTCTTGCCCTTAGTTCTTGGGCCAAGAGAAGCCGGATCAGGAAGGACTGCCTTCAGAAACTGGAGAGGAACGATCTCTTTTCCCTCAAACATAATAGGCTCGATGGAAGTCATTCCCACATCCTCCAGACACTTTAAGTGGGTAAGATAGCTCTCCCCGAAAGTCATAAAGAAACGGATCCTCTTGATCCCCGGGATGTTCAGGGCCAGGCTTTCGATCTCCTCATGGTGGAGAAGATACATATCCTTCTCTCCTACTTCTTCAAAGTTATAAACTCTCTTGATCTCCATAGGCTTTGTCTCCACCCAATGGCCGTCCTCCCAGTAGGAGCCGTTGGCGGAAACCTCCCGGATATTGATCTCCGGGTTAAAATTGGTGGCGAAAGGATAGCCGTGATCCCCGCCGTTGCAGTCCAGGATATCAATATAGTTGATCTCGTCAAATTCATGCTTCAGGGCATAAGCGGAAAAAACTCCTGTAACTCCCGGGTCAAAACCGCTGCCTAAAAGAGCGGTGATCCCGGCTTTTTCAAACCGTTCTCTGTAAGCCCACTGCCAGCTGTATTCAAATTTTGCCGTGTCTTCCGGCTCATAATTGGCGGTATCTACATAGTGGGTCTTGGTCGCCAGACAGGCATCCATAATGGTCAGATCCTGATAAGGCAGGGCCAGGTTCAATACCACATCTGGTTTTTCTTTGTTGATCAGTTCGATGAGTTCCTCCACATTGTCCGCATTTACCTGGGCAGTGGTGATCTTTGTCTTAGTGGTTCCCTGAAGTTTTTCTTTCAGAGCGTCGCACTTGGACACTGTCCTGCTGGCAATACAGATCTCCTCAAATACTTCGCTGTTCTGGCAGCATTTGTGAATAGCTACAGAAGCTACGCCGCCGCATCCGATGATCAATGCTTTTCCCATAATTTTTTCCTCCGATTTCTTTTTTAGCCGTCAACTTTCGGCTGTTACATTTATATATAGCTCTTTATCTTTTTCCTGTTTTCACTTATTGGTATCTTTGCTTCTATCGGCTCAGTGCCAGGAGCATCTCCCGGACGATCTTGCAGGCCACGGCAGTGGAGGCTCCGCTCTGATCATAGTGAGGGCTGAGTTCATTCACATCACAGGCCACTACATTTCCCTTCCGGCAGACTAAAGTGGCTGCTTTGCGCAGTTCCTCAAAGGTCGCTCCTCCCGGCTCCGGAGTACCTGTTCCCGGAAATACCGATGGATCCAGCACGTCCAGATCCAGGGTAAAATAAACAGGAACATTTTTCAGACGATCCAAAGTCTCTTCCAGACCGGCAAAATCAAATTTTCTGGTTTCCACATGATCCTTTCCCCAGTAAAACTCCTCCCGGTCTCCGGAGCGGATCCCAAACTGATGGATACGTCCGTCTTCAGTCAGTTCCCAGCATCTTCTCAGCACACAGGCATGAGACAGTTCTGCTCCCAGATAGTCCTGGCGCAGATCTGCGTGGGCGTCGAAATGGATAATATGGATATCCGGAAATTTTTTCACTGCTGCCCGGAAAGCTCCAAGAGTCACCAGATGTTCCCCTCCCAGCATAAACGGGATCTTTCCATCATCCAGTATAGTCTGTGCCCGCTCTTCAATATCTGCCAGAGCCAGCTTTGTATTTCCAAAGCTCAGTTCCAGATCCCCGGAATCCATGATCCGGTAATCTCTCAGATCCCGGTCCTGATAAGGACTGTAGCTTTCCAGTCCAAAGGATTCATGGCGGATGGCGCTGCTGCCGAACCTGGTCCCCGGCCTGAATGAGGTGCTGGAATCAAAAGGCGCTCCGAAAAGCACGATATCCGCTTCCGCATAGTCTCTGTCACATTCCAGATAAGTCTCAACGTTTGTTCTCAACATCTTTTAAAAGCTCCTCTACATATGCCGGGAGGTAAAAAGCTCCCTTGTGCAGTGTGGTGGTATAATACCTGGTAACAAGCCCCCTGTCGTTCCACTCCTTTTCCCTCAGATCCCGGAGGGGATGGTATTTCTTGGAGGCAAAGCCGAAAAGCCAGTGTCCCGAAGGATAAGTGGGGATATGGGCCTGGTACACCCGGCTGATAGGGAAAGACTCGGTAATATTCCTGTGGGCCCGCTGGCAGGCCAGAGCGTCCTCCTCATAAAAAGGACTCTCATGCTGGTTTACCATGATCCCGTCCTCTTTCAGAGCCTTGTAGCAGTTCCCGTAAAATTCCCTGGTAAACAGGCCTTCTCCCGGGCCGAAAGGATCTGTAGAATCTACAATGATCAGATCGTATTCATCCTTACATCTGCGGATAAACTTCAGTCCGTCCTCATAGTGGATCTCCACTCTCTCGTCCTCCAGGCGGCAGGCGGTCTGAGGCAGATATTTCTTACATACCTCTACTACCATCTCGTCGATCTCCACCAGATCGATCTTCTCGATCTCCGGATACTGTACCAGTTCCCGGACAACGCCTCCGTCTCCGGCTCCGATGACCAGGACCTTTCTCACATGAGGGTGTACCGCCATAGGGATGTGGGTGATCATCTCATGGTAGATAAACTCGTCCTTTTCCGTCAGCATCATATAACCGTCCAGAGTCAGGAACCGGCCGAATTCCGGGGATTCAAACACATCGATCCTCTGGAAATCACTGTGGCCGCTGTAAAGCTGCCGGTCTACCCGGATAGAAAGCTTAACATTTTTCGTCTGTTTTTCAGAAAACCAAAAATCCATGTCTATACTCCTTTCAGCACATTAAGATGGCGGATCTCCAGATCCTCTGCCCCGGTCAGGGTACAGCCTTTTTCCCTGGCGTACTCAATATGTTCCCGGATCTCCTGTGTCACCCGCTCCCCGGGGGCCAGAATAGGGATTCCCGGAGGATAACACATGACAAACTCCCCTGAGATCCGGCCCGGCGCGTCCTTCAGTTCCACAGTCTCTTTGTCTGCGTAAAACGCATCCTGGGGAGACACCGCTACCTGAGGATCCACATACTCCTGGGGCATAAGGTCCACCTTTTCTTTTCCGAATCTTCTGGCGATCTCCGCAAGAGCGGACACCAGCCGCTCGATATCCTGCTTCCTGTCCCCGATAGAAAGATAAGCCAGGAAATTTCCAAAATCTCCGAATTCTATCTGGATATCGTACTCATCCCGGAGAAGATCGTAAACCTCAATCCCTGCCAGCCCTACGTCCAGGGTATGGACCGCCAGCTTGGTCACATCAAAGTCATAGACACTGTCCCCGTTGATCAGTTCTCTGCAGAAGGCATAATATCCTCCGATATCATTGATCTCCCCTCTGGCGTATTTTGCATAGCTTCTCACCTTCTCAAAGGTCTCTTTTCCACGCAGAGCCAGGTTTCTCCTGGAAATATCCAGGCTGGAAAGGAGAAGGTAGGAACCGCTGGTGGTCTGGGTCAGATTGATGATCTGCCTAACATATCCCTCCGACATATTAGGACCTATAAGGAGCAGAGAGCTCTGGGTAAGGCTTCCTCCTGACTTATGCATGGACACTGCGGCCATATCGGCTCCCGCTTCCATGGCAGACACCGGAAGCTGATCGGAAAAATAAAAATGGGTTCCATGAGCCTCATCTGCCAGACAGTACATACCATGTTCATGAGCCAGCTTCACAATGCTCCTGATATCAGAACAGATCCCGTAATAAGTAGGATTATTTACCAATACCGCCTTGGCGTCTGGATTTTCCTCAATAGCCTTTTTCACATCTTTCACCGTCATTCCCAGAGGGATCCCCAGACGGTCGTTGCACTGGGGATTCACATATACCGGAACAGCTCCGCACAGGACCATAGCTCCGATCACGCTCCTGTGGACATTTCTGGGGAGGATGATCTTCTCCCCCCGCTTAGCCACAGAAAGGACCATAGCCTGAACCGCGGAAGTAGTCCCTCCTACCATCAGAAAAGCATGGGCCGCCCCAAAGGCCTCTGCTGCCAGTTCTTCTGCCTGCCGGATCACCGACACAGGATGGCACAGATTATCCAGAGGTTTCATGGAATTGACATCCATGCTCATGCACTTTTCCCCTAAAAGCCTGGCAAGCTCCGGATTTCCTCTTCCTCGCTTATGTCCAGGCACATCAAAAGGTACCACCCTCATTTTTCTCAGTCTTTCCAATGCCTCGTAAATCGGGGCGTTTTCCTGGGATATCTCTCCCATATGCCCACCTCCTGCTCATACAATCTGCTCTCGCTTTTATATTTATAATCTATAATTTTCTAGTAAATATTCCGCCCGCTGAAGATCTCGATCATTTCCCTGCGCAGGCTGTTCATGATATCCAGCCGCTTCTTGGGCGGAAGCTCATAGATGTCCGTATTAAAAAGATAGTTCTGAAGGTCGATCTCTTTCACCATCATCTTCGTATGGAAAATATTCGCCTCATATACATTAATGTCCACAGCGTCATATCTTTCCAGAGTACGGCTGTCAATATAATCCTGGATAGAAGCAACCTTGTGGTCCATAAACAATTTCTCCCCGTTTACGCTCCTGGTAAATCCCCGGACCCGGTAATCCATGGTAATGATATCCGAATCAAAGGAACCGATGAGATAATCCAGGGTGGAAAGGGGGGTGATCTCTCCGCAGGTAGCCACGTCAATGTCTACGCGGAAAGTAGCCAGACAGGTCTCCGGATGATATTCCGGGTAAGTGTGGACCGTCACATGGCTCTTATCCAGATGGGCCACCTGGGTACTTCCTGCCGGGATCATGGATCCCTCCCCGATCAGCAGGGTTACCGAAGCTCCCTGGGGTTCATAATCCTGCTGGGCGATATTCAGCACCTGGGCGCCTATCATATCTGTAAGTGTGGTCAGTATGGTCCTGAGCCGGTCAGAATTATACTGCTCGTCAATATAGGCAATATAGTCCTTCTGCTCTCTGGCTGTCTTGGCGTAACAGACGTCGTAAATATTAAAGCTCAGCGCCTTTGTCAAATTATTAAATCCATATAACCTTAATTTTTCGCCCATATCAGGAACTCCTTTTAACTTATAGAATCAATACAGGGAAGGTCCCGCTTATTCTTCCCTGTAATAAAAAACGCAGGCAATCTGCATTTCGGCACATTACTTGCGTGATCTTTCCACATTCTTTTCATTTTTCTGAAAGTTCCCCTTCCGGAAACTTATGGCAAAAAAATATGGAACCCAAAAGTTCAGAGTCTATATAGCAAATATCTCACTTTTACTACTCTTATTGACCGTTTCACAAGTTGATGTGCACCTTTCTCATGCACTGGTTGTAAAGTTACCAACTTATAAAATTTGAGCTTCTAACTCAATCAATAATGCAGCCCTTGCTGCTGGCGGCAGTTGACCCGGCTGTCCGTATGGCCTTAACCCAAAAGGTGGTCGAAAATATTTGCATGGAACCTCTGTCGAACTTTGTATCCCATAGCCTCTTAACTATAAATGATTTTCCAGCCTTTGTCAATTCCCAGTTCGCAAAAGATTTTTCCTGCCCAAAAGCAGGGTTACTCCGGACTGTATGGCTGGATGATTACTTTTCCCCATAAAAGAGGCTGTCCCATTTGTCCTATGTCAGGAATATCTATACATTCTCGATTTTGATCAATGTGACAGTCTCTTTTATTTCTTATGAATTTTTCATAACAACGCTCTCTACCGTGTCAGCCACATGCTCACAGGCATCTGCGCATCTCTCCAGATAGATGTAGATCTCTCTCCAGACAATGATGTGAAGAGGATCGGTACACTCTGTATGAAGCTTTCTCATACTCTGCATAAACAGCTTGTCTGAAGTTTCCTCCAGCGCGTTGATCTGGATGATCAGATCTTTCAGATTTTTGGAACGGCGGAAATCTGCAAAAGCTGTCAGAAGTTCACGGACCTTCTCGCAGCACTGGATCACCACATCTGTCATCTCCAGAGCATCCGGCTCGATCTCCTGGGCATTTCCCATATAAATCCGAAGGAGCACATCCTCTACTTTATCCGTTACCGTATCAATATGCTGGCTTAATTCTACAATATCCTCCCGTTCAATAGGGGGAATAAATTCCTTTGCCAGCCGGTCCAGCATTTCATGTTTCTTTCCATCTGCCCGGTTTTCGATCTCGTGGATCTCTCCCAGATATTTTTCCAGCTCCTGCGGTCTGAAATCTCCCAGCACCTTGCGCAGCAGACTGGCCGCATGGCAGGATTCTTCCGCACATGCTATAAAATTATCAAAATAATACGCATCCTGTTTTCTTGCCATTGTTTATCCTCCTAAAAAAGCATCATAAATATTTTTGCCATGATGAAGCTGATCAGTCCGCAGCCAGGAAAAGTAAAGATCCAGGTCAGCATCATGTCCTTTACCACACCGAAGTTAATCGCTGACAGACGTTTTACCGCTCCCACCCCCATAATGGCGCTGGTCTTTGTGTGAGTGGTAGATACAGGAATACCGGATACACTGGCCAGCAGCAGACAGAAGGCTCCCGCCAGGTCTGCGGAAAATCCCTGGAATTTTTCCAGTTTTACCATATCCATTCCCACAGACTTGATGATCTTCTCGCCGCCTACGCTGGTACCCACGCCCATAACAACGGAACAGAGCACCATCAGCCATACCGGGATCAGCATTCCTTCCACACTGTTCTGTCCATTACAGAAGGCAACTCCCAGAAACAGAACCCCGATAAATTTCTGTCCATCCTGGGCCCCATGCATGAAACTCATAAAAGCCGCGCCGAAGATCTGCCCTTTCTGGAAAAAGGAATTGGTCCTTCTCCGGTCCATCCTTCCGCAGATCAGAGTAATTCCCTTGCAGATCACCCAGCCCACTATAAATCCCAGGGCAAGGCTTAATGCCAGACCGTAGAGAACTTTCACCCATTCGCTGAAATTAATGCCTCCGATACCGCCCTGCACCGCGATGGCCGCTCCGGAAAGGCCGGCGATCAGGCTGTGGCTTTCGCTGGTAGGAATGCCAAATACAGAAGCCGCTACACTGTATACTACGATAGAAAACAGCGCGGCGCACAGAGCTACCAGGGCTTTGTCTGTTTCACCGCCAAAATCCACCATATTACTGATGGTGGCAGCTACAGAACTGTTAATGTGCGTCATGACCAGAACGCCCAAAAAATTAAAGGCTGCGCTCATCCAGATGGCATGGCGCACATTCATACTCCGTGTAGCGACACAAGTAGCAATGGCATTTGGCGCGTCCGTCCATCCGTTTACAAAAATAACTCCCAGGGTCAATGCCACTGTAATAAACAGTATCGGATTTGATATGACTTCCTGGAAAAAATAGGAAAATGAAATATCCATAAATACTCCTCTTTCTCTCTTTTGTCTTTCATTTTTTATTTTGATGATCATTTTTTCCAGCAAAAAATGACAGCCGGAAAACCATCTGAGCCGCATTACATCAGCATTCTTCTCTTTCTTTTTTCGTTTTCCTCCTGTCACTTAGATTTTACACAGATTTAATCCAAATATAACATTCCAGTTTTCTATTGTCAACGGGTGAACCATGCTTTTATTTTACATGTATACTTCTTTTTATTTATCTCTCAGGCCCTCAGGCATATTACACAAAAAAACCTGCTCCGCATCAAACCTCTTAGAGGTTTTTCACGGAACAGGTTCCTGACAAAAATCCGTTTCTTTGTTATCAGATAACTACAATGATGCCCCCGTCATTCGCATACATGGTGCTGACCCCTGCCGTATCCAGGAGCACCACGTCTTTCACAGGAATACGCTTTAATATGGCTTCTTTTACGATCTCTGCTCTGGCCGGACAGTTACAGTGGGTGATCCCCAGAACTTTATTTTTACTGTCTGCCGCGCCTTTTGCCACATAATCTACCATCTTTACCAGAGCTTTATTGATCCCTCTGGCCTGATCCAGCTGGGTGATCGTTCCTTCAGGGGTGGATCCCATCACCGGCTTGATCTTCAGAGCGCTGGCTACGAAAGCTTTCAGATTGCTGAGTCTGCCGTTTTTTCTCAGAGTCTCCAGATTTTCAAGGACAAAATAAGTGTGCTGGGATTCTATATATTTATCCACTGTCTCTACCACTTTTTCAAACTCCATGCCTTCCTTCTCGCATTCCTCGATCTTCAGGGCAATGAGGGTTTCCCCTACAGAGGCGGAACAGGAATCAAATACATGGATCTTCTTCTCCGGCTTATTCTCCAGCAGAAGGTTTCTTCCCAGCACCGCACTGTTATAAGAACCGCTGAGATTAGAAGAAAGCGTCACTGCATATACGTGATCCGCTTCACAGTCAAAGGCCTCCATATATTTTTCCGGAGAAGGACAGGAAGATTTTGGACAGTTTGGGCTTGCCGCAACTTTTTTCAGAAAATAGGCCTGATCAAAAGTCTCGTCATCTACAATATCTTCTCCGTCCACGGTTAATGTAAGAGGAGCTCGCTCAATATGTTCATCTGTTTTCCATCTTTCCAAAAGCTCCCCGCAGCTGTCTATAATAATTTTATAACTCATTTTTCACAACCTCTTTATGTAGTTTTTAATACCATGTCTTATCATAACACACCTGTTTCTATTTGAAAAGGTTTTTCACAGAAAACTCTAGGATTTTTTTCTTTTTTCGTTTATACTGTTATTGGTCCGGCCTGATAAGAATTTTTTTCTTTGGGCCGCCCTGTAAACTTATCGGAAATGAGGCCTGTATTTATATGATTGCTGTAAAAATTCAGGATATTAAAGATTTTATGGCAAAGCTGCTGATCGGCAATGCCTTTGACTCTTTCTGGCTCAGTGAAGCCTCTGTAACTACTTCTGTAACCTACTCCATCGAGGGGGATCTCCACAAAGATTTTTTTGACACAGAAGAAAACCGCCGGCTTCAGGAAGAAGAACGAGATTACGCTTTGTGGAGAGATATAAAACCTTTTTGCTTTTCCATCATAAAAGGGAAGAAAACCCCTCTCCATTTTAAGATCATCTTCCGCCTGTCCAGAAAAAATACAGAAAAGCTCCTTGCTGGAAGCGGATTGTCCTATAAACCCGAGGAGATTTTCGGTCTGTTTTTGAATTTTCAATATGACGGGACTCACCTTACCTGTACTACAGGCACGTCTCTGAAAACCTTTACACTGGACAAATCCCTGGACCATGCCTGGGATGAACTTGTTCTGAAATACTTTAAACAACAGCAGATCCTATGGGAATCTGTATAGAAAACGGAGGTTATATTTATGATCCAGGATCTTGGCAGCCACTGCTATCGCAATGAATATCATCCTGTGCCGCCAAAGGCCAATGACTATATTCTTTTCTTTCGTGATCGAAAAGTACTGGTAAAAGTGATGGGAGATACCTTTTCTTTCCCGGATTTTCAGTATACCGGAGAATATTATCCCCGGATTTATACATCCTATACCTATTTATTTTCCATTGATCAGAGAAATTATTATCTTATCCGGGAGGAATCTCTGGATGCGCTTCCCGGGTATACCATGGAGGACATCATTATCTTCCGGAATCTTGGACCTCAGGTAAACGGCTTTGCCCTGATCACCGGCTATCAGCTTTATAATTGGTATGAAACCCGGAAATTCTGCGGAAAATGCGGCCATCCTCTGGTGCCGGACACCCGGGAAAGGATGATGTACTGCCCACACTGCAAAAACACCGAGTACCCCAAGATCTCTCCCGCGGTGATCGTAGGCGTCCGAAACGGAAACCGGCTTCTCATGTCCAAATATGCCGGAGGCACAGCAAGACGCTATGCATTGATCGCAGGTTTCGCGGAGATCGGGGAAACCCTGGAAGAAACGGTAAAACGGGAGGTAATGGAAGAAGTAGGACTGAAAGTTAAAAATATCCAGTACTATAAAAGCCAGCCCTGGTCCCTGTCCAGCAGCCTTCTCATGGGCTTCTATTGTGACCTAGATGGCAGCGACCACATTATCCTGGAAGAAGATGAACTGTCCGAGGCAGAATGGTTTGAAAGGGAGGACATTCCCTATGATGACTATGATGTCAGCCTGACCCGGGAAATGATGATCCGGTTTAAGAAAGGCCTGGCTTAAAGAAACTGTCCCATTAGGCATGATTATATTAAGAATGCTTGCCTAATGGGACAGTCTCTTCAAATATCCTTCATCAGCCCAGAATGATCAAGGCCATGAAAACCAAATCCGTATTTCCGGTATTCGCAAGGGCATGGCCGCAGCCGTCCGGCGTATGGGTCACATCTCCCGCCTTCACCGTACGCTTTGTCCCATTATCATCATATTCGCCTTCCCCTGAAAGGATATAGTAGGTCTCGCTTTCTCCGTGATGTTCATGATATCCCAGAGTACAGCCCGGCTCGATCACCACCTCAGCATACAGGCCACATTTTCCATTCAATTCTTTTTCACCAAGGATATGTTTGATGATCACATGGCCTTTGCCTCCGCACATATTTTCTACACGTTCTACTTTCATTTTCCTTACCTCCTGTAAAAAGTTTTATAAACCAAAAAAATTCCCAAAAACCTTCGTCTTTGAGAATTCCTCTACAGTATATTACCATTCTCTTTCTTTGTCAATTACATAGAACGCCCGCCTTGACAATTTTTCCCGGTTTCTCCTATACTAATAAGGAACAGACTCTAAGCAGACACAGGGCAGTCCTTATTCTGCCGTATACAGAACAAATCAGTTAGATGGAGGATTATTATGGATTACGATATCATTATCATAGGCGCCGGTCCTGGAGGTATTTATTCCGCCTATGAGCTTACAAAAGAACATACAGATCTGAAAATTGCCGTATTCGAAGCAGGGAACCCTCTGGAAAAACGCAGGTGTCCCATTGACGGAGAAAAAGTAACTTCCTGTATCCGCTGCAAGACCTGCGCCATTATGAGCGGATTCGGAGGCGCCGGAGCTTTCTCTGACGGCAAATACAATATTACCAATAATTTCGGCGGCACCCTTTATGAGCATGTGGGAAGACAGACAGCTCTTGATCTGATGAACTATGTGGATCATATCAATACTTCCCATGGAGCGGAAAATACCAAGCTGTACTCCACAGCGGGAACCCGGTTTAAAAAGCTCTGTCTCCAGAACAAACTTCATCTGCTGGACGCTTCCATACGTCATCTGGGCACGGATCTGAACTATGTGGTCCTGGAAAATCTGTATAAGGAATTGAAAGATAAAGTCGATTTCTATTTCAATACCCCTGTCTCAACGGTAGAAGTTCTTTCTGAAGGTTTCCGGGTAGTATACGGGGATACCTCTGCCGACTGCAGAAAATGTGTCATCTCTGTCGGCCGCAGCGGAAGCAAATGGATGGAATCTGTCTGCCGCCAGCTCTCCATTCCTACCCTGTCCAACCGGGTAGACCTGGGAGTCCGGGTGGAGCTTCCCGCAGTGATCTTTTCCCATCTCACCGATGAGCTGTACGAAAGCAAGATCGTATACCGGACAGAGAAATTTGAGGATAATGTCCGGACTTTCTGTATGAATCCCTACGGCATTGTAGTGAACGAAAATACCAACGGGATCATCACCGCCAACGGCCACAGTTATGAAGATGTGAATATGCGGACAGAGAACACCAATTTCGCCCTGCTGGTCTCCAAGCACTTTTCCGAGCCTTTCCGGGACAGCAACGGCTATGGAGAAAGCATTGCCCGGCTGTCCAATATGCTGGGCGGCGGCGTTATCGTACAAAGATTCGGAGATCTGATGAGAGGCCGGCGAAGCACTGTCCGCCGTATTGAAGAAGGCATGGTCCGTCCTACGCTTAAAGCCACTCCCGGAGATCTGAGCCTGGTACTGCCCAAAAGGATCCTGGACGGTATCATTGAAATGATCCAGGCTCTGGACAAGATCGCCCCGGGCACGGCAAATGATGATACCCTCCTTTACGGCGTAGAAGTAAAATTCTATAACATGGAAGTGGAGATTGACGAGAATCTGGAAAGCCCTTACAAAGGACTTTATATCATCGGAGACGGAAGCGGCGTGACGCATTCCCTGTCCCACGCTTCTGCTTCAGGAGTATATGTGGCAAGACATATATTGGCAAATATATGATCCTTATATGATCCTTTCTTAATATGATTTCAGGAACTGCAAAACTGCCCTGGGAGGTACCTATCCGGTGCTTCACAGGGCAGTTTCTATTTACTGAGCCAGCTTCAGCATAATCTCGTTGCTTCTGGCAACAAATTTTGTCATTTCTTCCGGTGTCAGCTGTCTGTGGCTGATCAGCGCCAGATCATAGAGCTGTTCACAGAACATCTGGATATTCTCGCCGTCTTTATGCTCCAGGACATACTGTACCAACTTGTTGTTGGCGTTTAATACCAGGGTTTCCTGGCCGCCGAACATGGAAGGATCCATGCCGTACATATTGTACATTTTCATCATTTCCTGCATACGGCGGCTTTCCTCAGAAATCGTCATCATAGAAGACACATTTTCATTTTTCAGGCTCTCTACCTTTACGGTCAGATTATCCTTATTCAAAGCCTTTTTAAAGATCTCTGACAGCTCTTTCGTCTCCTCTTCCAGATCCTTTCCGTCATCCTCTTTTACTGCATCTGTTACATCTGCGTCGATACGGAGGAATCTTACATTCTCTTTTATCTGTTCTACATGGGAGATGAAAGGAGCGTCAATATTATGCTTCAGGATAACAGCATCCAGTCCCTGTTCTTTAAACATATTGATATACTGGCTCTGCTGTACCTCATCTGTCACATAGTAGATATTGATCTTCTCAGGCTCTTTCTTTGCCTCTTCCGCAGCCTCTTTTGCGGTCTCTTCTTTATTCTCCTCTGTTACCTGTTCCTGCTCTTCTTTTAACTCTTCCTCCGTTTTCTCTGGAGTGTTTTCCTTAATACAGTCTTCCAAAGTAAGGTATTTTCCGTCCAGGTTCTTATAGAGGATATAGTCCATCATCCTCTCGGAGAATTTGCTGTCTTTCATGCAGCCGAATTTGATAAACGGACTGATATCATCCCAGTATTTCTCATAGTTTTCTCTGTCTGTCTTGCACATACCGGTAAGTTTATCTGCCACCTTTTTGCTGATATAATCAGAAATCTTCTTCACGAATCCATCATTCTGCAAAGCGCTTCTGGATACGTTCAGAGGCAGATCCGGACAATCGATAACACCCTTTAACAGCATAAGAAATTCAGGGATTACCTCCTTAATATTATCGGCGATAAATACCTGGTTATTATACAGTTTAATAGTTCCCTCAATGGATTCATATTCCATGTTGATCTTCGGGAAATACAGGATACCTTTTAAATTGAAAGGATAATCCATGTTCAGATGGATCCAGAATAAGGGCTCCTTATAGTCCATAAATACCTTCCGGTAAAATTCCTTATATTCCTCTTCTGTACACTCATTTGGGTGTTTCATCCACAGAGGATGGGTATCGCTTAAAGATACCGGACGTTTATTGATCTTCACCATATCTCTGGCTGGTGAAACCTCTACTGTCTCTTTCTCTCCCTTGTCATTTTCTTTCTCTTCTGTCTTGGCGTCCTCATGGATGTGCTCTACAACTACATCATCCTCTCTTAGTTCAGACTCTTCAATGGTCTCGTATTCCTGAGGAGCGTTTGCCTTAGAAAGATAAATTTCCACAGGCATGAAAGAGCAGTATTTTTCAATGACTTCTCTCATTCTGTATTCGTTGGCGAACTCCAGGCTGTCTTCATTTAAGAACAGAGTGATCTCTGTACCGACCTCTGTACGGTTTCCTTCTCCCATCTCGTATTCTGTACCGCCGTCGCATTCCCAGTGTACCGGCTGGGCTCCCTCTTTATAAGAAAGGGTATCAATATGCACTTCATCGGCAACCATAAATGCAGAATAGAATCCCAGTCCGAAATGTCCGATAATCTGGTCGTCATTGGTCTTATCTTTGTATTTTTCCAGGAACTGGGTAGCTCCGGAAAATGCGATCTGGGTAATATACTCCTCCACCTCGTCTGCAGTCATACCAAGACCGGTATCAATAAATTTCAGGGTTTTCTCCTCCGGATTTACGATCACATCGATCTTGTTTTTATGTCCTTCCGGGAAAGTATAGTCTCCCATTACCTCCAGTTTTTTCAGCTTTGTGATAGCATCGCAGCCATTTGAGATCATTTCACGTACAAAAATGTCATGATCGGAATACAGCCACTTTTTAATGATCGGAAAGATATTTTCACTATTAATTGATAATGTACCACGCTTATTAGCCATGATAAATACATCTCCTTTTTTTCTTCTTTTAGCATTTTGGCCTGCATTTTTGGGCCGGCCTGTGTCTAAAGAACATATTAATACCCGAAGTCCCAAAAGTCAAGAAAAAATTAGCACTCATTTTTAATGAGTGCTAATAACTTTATCTTTTTTCAATTTTCTGCGCTACGATAAAAATATTCGGCGGATTCTGATGAAGATTTACGATCTCCAGGACCAGGAAGCCATGTTTCTGGATCTTTCTCATAAGACCGATAGGCGTCTCAAAAGAAACATAGGGCATCAGACCCAGCTTGCTTTTCCAGAATTTTTCCACAGCCACAGGGGCAAAGCTCCTTGCCAGACAATCGGTAGCTGAAATGAAGATCCCCCCTGGTTTCAGAAGTTTATGGATCCGTCTTAGTACTTCATCCTGATTCTTCATGTAAAGCAGCACATTATAAGCGGTTACCGCATCATAGCTTCCCGCTTTTCCGCCTAGTTCCATAAGATCCTTTTTGATGAAATGAATATTAGTCCTTCCTGCTTTTGCCGCCTTTTCTTTTGCCTTATCCATCATCTCCCTGGACGTATCTATGGCTGTGATCTCTTTGACGCAGCCCGCAAGAGGTATGGTGGCATTTCCCGTACCGCAGCCGATCTCCAAAACCCTGTCTTCTTTATTTAAAAAATGAGCGGACCGTTTTACAGTCTTCTTATAAGCGCTTTTATATTCAGGGATCACCTGCGCGTCATATATCTTAGAACGTCTGTCCCAGAATCGACCGCTGTCCTGCCTGTTACTTTTCATAGTATCACTCCTGTTCCTTTTGTTCTGGTCTATCCTTCCACGATCAGATATTGTCCTCCTGGCAGAGAAAACACTTCTCCCGCCTCTTCCAGCTCCTCATCTGACATTCCTTCCACATCCATACCGTTTTCTTCAAAATACTCCCGTACTTCTTTCAGAGAACCTACTACCGCAGCCATACAGTCTTCCAGAAAAGCTTCTGCCTCTTCCATGGTTTCTGCAACCGGCTCAGAAAACAGCTGTCCCTGATTCTTCAAAAAGGTCAAAATACATTCGTCGCTGTATTCGTTCATTCTCATTTCCTCCCTTATAGTTTGTATGTATGCAGGTCTTTTTATACCCATGCCTGTTCTGTCATGATTTCCCCTGATTTTTGTTCTTTTTCACAAACTCCAGGATCTCTTCCGGTCTGTCTACGATCAGATCTGCCCGGTGGTCTTCCAGTTCCTTTCTGGGACGGAACCCCCAGGTTACGCCTATGGTGAACATACCTGCTCCATGGCCGGTTTCCATATCGGTATCGGTATCGCCCATATACAAACACTCCTTGGGGCTGACTTTGAATTCTTCCGCAATAGTCAAAGCTCCTATGGGAGAAGGCTTTCTGGGTACTTTTTCTGTCTGTCCCTGGACCTTATGGAACATATCAGCGCCAAAAATTTTTTCCACTACTTCTATGGCTGCTCTGTGAGGTTTGTTAGAAAGCACTGCGATCTTCAAGCCTTCCTTTTTCAGATTTTCCAGCAGCTTAACAATACCCGGAAAAGGCTTTACGTGATAGAAGGGATCTTCTTCAAACCACTTTCTGTACAGGGTACGCACCTGTTCATAATCTGCCTGATCACCTCCCGGCACTGCTTCCAGCATCTTGCGCACCAGTTCATCCGCACCGTTTCCCGCATAGTAATTATAGTCTTTTACCGGTATAGGCGGCAGATGAAAATGTGCCAGTGTCTTGTTTCCTACATACGCAATTGATTCCACCGTATCGGCGATGGTTCCGTCTAAATCAAAAATACAGGCTTTATACATGTCTCTTCACTCCCTGATCTGAATTCCCATATTTTTCAGTTCCTGATACAATCTTGCTATCGGCAGTCCTACCACATTATTATAATCTCCCCGGATTTCCCGGATAAAGACTGCTCCTTTTCCCTGGATCCCATAGGCTCCTGCCTTATCCATAGGCTCTCCGTCCAGAACATAATCCTGGATCTCCCTGTCGGACATTGGATAAAAGCTTACCTGGGTAGACTCATGGAAAGTAACTTCCCGTACTTTTCCTTCTTCCCGGCTCATCACAGTTACGCCGGTAAATACCTGGTGGGTCCTTCCCCGAAGAGCAGAAAGCATCCGGACAGCCTCATCTTTGGAGCCGGGTTTTCCCAAAATCTTCCCATCCAGGACTACTATAGTATCTGCGCCGATCACCGTAACATCATCTTCCTGAGCCAGAAAGACTTCCCGGCATTTTTCCAGGGACAATTCCTCTGCCGCCTCCCCTGGTTCTGTCTTTGTTATTTTTTCTTCTCCTTTAGCGGGACAGACTTCAAATACTGCGCCGATCTGTTCCAAAAGCTCCCGGCGGCGTGGAGAAGCGCTTGCAAGTATGATCTTTTTCATGTATTACTCCTTTAAGCTTTTTCTGTTTTCTTCCTTCTCTGCCTTTAGTATAGCCTGTCTCTTTATGGTATGCAACAAAAAAATAAGAGGACCTGCCTCCCATACAGGGACGCTCAGATCCTCTTTTTTATCCGGCCTATTCGTCAGTTATCTCTTATTGCGCCAGAGCCTTTCCCAGGTTTTGGCAGGATTCTTTTGCTTCCTCGTCCGGCTCTTCATTGCAGATCACACCCTCCTGGACCAGATCAGCCCCTGCTTCTTTGCAGGCGGCTTCCCAGTTGCGCATCCATTCTCCGTCACCCCAGCCATAAGAACCGAACAGCCCGATCTTCTTTCCGGGCAGACCGCTTTTGCATTCCTCAAACATCGGGGCGAATTCTGTATCTTCCAGCTCCTCGTCGCCCATAGAAGGGCAGCCAAAGGCAATGGCGTCAAACTCCTCCATTTTGCTGCCGGAGAAAGCTGCCGCTTCAAAAACTTTCACTTCTGCTCCCGCATTCTTCATTCCCTGCTCTACTTCCCGGGCCATAGCCTCTGTATTGCCTGTTCCGCTCCAATATACAACCGCTGTTTTCATATTCTTGTACCTCTCTTTATAATATTTTTCTATGTCAAGCAGCCACGATCAGCTGCCTCACCGGCTTTCCTGCCAGAAACAGTCTTTGATAGACCTCTTCACATTTTTTATATCTGCAGAAGGTTTTCCTGGCCGCACATTCGTCACAATATACCTTCCAGCATCCGCAGCATTTACAGTTTTTTCCTCTGTTTATCATAAATCCCCTGACGTCTTCTTCCGGATAGCCCAGAAAAAGCCCTACCTCATGGGGAAAACTTCCCTTGTCCCCCATTCTGCTCTTCAGGATCCCGATGGCCTCCTGAGCAGTTTTATATCTATATCCCTGCATCTTTAGGATCGCTCTGGTCTTTTCCCTTTCTAATTCTCTTCTCAGCCTTTCCATGCGGAAAACATATAAAAGAGCTCTGTTTCCGTTGATCTTCATTACCTGGAGTCCCAGGCCCTTTTCCGAAAGGATCCTCCTCCAGGGAGCCAGGACGTCTTCTAATACTTCATGGCTTTCCCCCGGATACCAGAAAAGATTGGCTGTTTTTAATCCGGCAAGAGTAGGGGCGCTGTGCCTGATCAGATACTTATCCAACATTTACCTGCCCTCCTTTAATATCTTCCAGAACCGACTGAAGAGCCGACGTACTGCTTCTGTGTATCCGGACAATAGGGATATTATTTCTTTTTGCTTCCTGGGAAGCGTTCATGACCATCTTATGAGAAACCGTATTGGTAAAAAGAAGAAGCAGATCCGGACAGCCCATTTTTTTCTTGATCGAACCGTGCTCCTTGACAAATACTTTCGCTTTACAGCCATAGTCCTGGCAGAGATTTTCATATCTTGCCACCATTCTCTCGTTGCCGCCTATAATTACAATACTCATTTGGAATCGCTCCTTTCTAGTTAGTCTATTCTAACTTTCAAAGAAAAAGAAAACGGAATCCTGTGTCCGTCTCACTTTTCTGAAACCTGTCTGTTTAATTAGTTTCAACTAACCATATATTACCTGCTTTTTCTGTTCTTGTCAATAGCCAATTAAAATTTGACGCAAAAAAATTCCTATGCTAAACTGGAAGCACAGCGTAAAATCAAGAGAAAGTTATTGTTCGCAAAGGAGTCTGACCATGAAGCTTTTATTCACAGATTTAGACGGCACCCTGCTTAGCCGGAACAAAAAAATTTCTTCTGAAAATCTGGAGGCCATCAGCCGCGCCTCGCGCCAGGGGAATATAACGGTTATCTCTACCGGACGTTCCCTGTCTTCCGCCCGTCCTTACATAGAAGAACTGGCCTCTGTACAAAAGCAATGCTACGCCGTTACTTATAATGGAGGATTGATCTATGACTGTACCGCCCGGAAGGTGATTTATAAGAAAACCATTCCTCTTCCCTATGTAAAATATATTTTCGGGCAGGCGGAAAAATTCCATATCCACTGTCAGACTTATGAAGACGGATATGTTCTGGCATCAAAAGACAGTGAAGAACTCCGGGAATATGCTTCTCACACCAGCATGCCGGTCCGCGTTCTTCCTGATCCTGCCGCTGCTCTTACAAAAGAACCTTTTAAGGTCCTTACCTCCTGTCTCCATGACAAAGAACTTCATCAGGCCTATCGCCGTTCTTTAGAGGAATGGGCCAAAGACAAGATTTCCCTCTTTTTTTCCAGTGAATATTATCTGGAACATGTGCCCCTGGGTGTGTCCAAAGGCAATGCAGTCCGCATGCTCTGCCAGATCCTGGACGTTCCCCTGGAAAATACTTACGCCGCAGGAGACGCTGAAAACGACATCGCCATGTTAAAGGCGGCCCGCCAGGGTATTGCTATGGCAAATGGGACCGAAGAGGTCAAAAAGGCTGCCGATCACGTTACAAAATCCGACAATGATCACGGAGGGATAGCGGAGATCATAAAAAACTTTATAGAAAATTAATGAAAACCCCTTCCATTCTTCTTATAATTTGGATTATAATAGAGAAAATATCATTCGGCAGACAGTTTTACTGCAATTATCGGAAATGAAAAGAAAGGATTTGGAAAATATGGGAAATTTTGGTAAAAAACTTTTAGGCGCCGGAGCTTTGGGTGCCGCTGCAGGCGCTGCAGTTTATTACTTTGTAAAGAAAAAAAATGAAGATCCCGATCTCCAGGAGGATTTCGCAGATTTTCAGGATAATGTAAAGGAGACAGCCGCTTCAGCAGTTAATGTTGCGTCCAGGCTGAAAGACGCTGTAGAAAAGTCTGTGGACAGCGCGGTAAGCAAAGTCAAAGACCGTAAAGACGATTTTATTGATGATGATATTTTTGAAGAAGAGGATTCTTTTTCCTCCACAGTAACAGACGCTGCCGAAGAAGTAAAAGAAGCCGGTGAAGAAGTAGCTGCCGAAGCAGCTCAGGCTGTGGAAAAGGCGGCGGAAAAAGTTGAAGAAACCGCAAAAAATGTACAGGAAGCCGTTGAGGAAGACAAAGAATCCTGATTGACCGACTTATTTTTAATCATATTTTGCTGACCGCAAAGGAGCGGTCTCTCTTGAAAGAGTAACTTTTAATCTGTATTTATTTGGGAGTTTTGGTAAAACATGCAGATAAATCTTTGATTATGTTCCTGCTGTTTCACCCTAAAACTCCCATTTTTTTGTAAGGAGGCATGCCATTGAATGAAGTATTATTATTAGCCGGGATTGTGATCATGATCTGTATCCTTCTGGGACGTTTCGCTGAAAGTCTTCCTGTTCCCTCCCTTCTCATCTTCATAGGTCTGGGAATGTTTTTCGGTGTAAACGGGCCGATAGGCATACAGTTTGATGATTATTCTGTTTCTGAAAGTATCTGTACCGCCTGTCTGATATTTATCATGTTTTACGGAGGCTTTGGCACAAATATCTCTTCTGCCAGGCCTGTCCTTGGAAAATCTCTCTGTCTTTCTACAGTGGGGGTTATCCTCACCGCCGGCTTTACCGGAGCTTTTATACATTTCGTACTTCATCTGTCCTGGACAGAAAGTATTCTGATCGGAAGCGTCATCGCTTCAACAGATGCGGCTTCCGTCTTCAACATCCTCCGTTCCCAGAGCCTGGCGCTAAAAGACAATACGGCCTCCCTTTTAGAGGTGGAATCCGGATCTAACGATCCAGTTTCCTATATGCTTACCCTGATACTCATTGCTGTGATGACTGGAGAAAAGATCTCTGTACCTCTTATGCTCTTTCAGCAGATCTGCTTCGGCCTGGCTGGAGGTTTTCTTATTGGCTGGATCGGCATTCTGCTCCTTCGGCATTTTAATTTTGACATGGAACAGGGAAGGACCATCTTTGTATTTGCCATAGCCCTTACCGCCTATGCCCTTCCTTCTCTTCTGGGCGGGAACGGTTATCTCAGCGTATATTTATGCGGTATTTTAATGGGAAATTATTACATACCGGACAAGAAATATCTGGTACATTTTTTTGATACCATCACAGGGATCTCTCAGATGATCATTTTCTTCCTTCTGGGCCTTCTGGTAACTCCTGCCCGGTTAGGGCCTGTATTGATCCCCGCCGTTCTTATCATGATATTTCTCACCCTGGTAGGAAGACCCTTAAGCGTATTTCTGATCCTGGCGCCTTTCCGCTCTTCCATACGGCAGATCGGCGTAACTGCCTGGTCCGGCCTTCGAGGAGTTGCTTCTATTGTGTTCTCCATATTGGTGGTACTCAATAAAGTTTCCATGGAATACAACCTTTTCAATCTGGTATTTTGTATTGTCCTGATGTCCATTGCCATTCAGGGCACCCTCCTTCCCTGGGTATCAGACAAGCTCCAGATGATCGATCTCCACGGAAATGTAGAAAGGACCTTCAATGATTATCAGGAATCCACGGATGTGAATTTCATCAAGATCCCGGTAAAAGAAGGAGACCGGCTGGCCCACTGTCTGGTAAAAGACGCCTCTTTTCCTTCCGGACTGCTGATCGTTATGATCATACGGGAGGCAGAGAGTATCGTTCCAAACGGAAACACAGAAATCCTCCCCGGAGATCTTCTGGTAGCTGCGGCTCCTGAATTTGAAGACCGGAAAAACCTGTCGCTCTACGAAAATGTGATCCGCCCCAACCATCCGTGGCTGAACAAGCCTTTAAGTAAAATCTCCATTCCCGCAGGCTGTCTTATCGTTCTCATCTTAAGAGACGGCACTTCTATTATTCCTGAAGGAAAGGACGTGCTCCGGGAAGGAGATATCATCGTTACCGCAAGATTCTAAAAAAGGCTGTCCTATTAATATATGCCAGGGATATTTATACATTTTATGCGAATTTGTCGAGCATAGCATTGAGACTATAGGTTCAATGCGGCACAGACTGAGCAATAAAATGTATAAATATCCTTAGTTTTTATTAATGGAACAGCCTTTTTAAATCTTCCATATTTCTTTTAATTTCTTCATGGCCTCTTCTATGTCTTTCTCCTCCATAGTGGCATATCCCAGAAGCACCATGTTTTCTTCTTTTTCCACTTGCCGGATCCTGTAATCTGACACTCCGTAAACCTTGATCCCGGCTTCTTTTGCCCGGCGGATCCCCTCTTTTTCCGTCAGTCCGTTGCAGAATCTTAGTACCAGATGTACCCCTGCGTTTTCTCCGGAAAAGGCGCATATATGAGACATTTCTTTCAGATATCTTACCATGAGATCGTGCTTGTTTTTGTAAACCGCCCGCATACGGTTCAGGTGTCTTTCATAATATCCTTCCCGAAGAAACAGTTCCAGGATCTTCTGATCTGTTCTGGATACAGTAACGGAAAATAGATGTCCTAAAGACAGATAGGCTTCCATCAGCGCCGGAGGGAGCACCATATAGCTGACCCGGACCGAAGGCGCCAGAGACTTGGAAAATGTCCCCAGGTAGATCACACAGCCCTTCTGGTCAAAACCGGCAAGCGCCGGGATAGGCTGGCCTTTGTAGCGGAACTCGCTGTCATAATCATCTTCGATAATATATCTTTTCTCCTGATCCTGAGCCCACTTCAGCAGTTCCATCCTGCGTTTCAGAGGCATGACCATTCCCATGGGAAACTGATGGGAAGGCATTACATATACCGTATCCGCCCCGTTTTTTTCCAGATCTTCTATACAGATTCCCTGGCTGTCCTGCCCTACAGGTATGATCTGGCAGCCCATATGGACCAGATCATAATATGCACTCAGATAGGTAGGATTTTCCATGGCGATCTTCCTGTTTTTCCCCAGTATCACCCAGAGGAGCATCAGAAGATAGTCGTTTCCCGCCCCGATGATGATCTGATCCGGATCACAGTCCACTCCTCTGGCGCTATGAAGATATTCTGCCACCGCCAGACGGATCCCGGGCTCTCCGCAGGGATCTCCAAGCTGAAAAAGACTGTCTCCTTCCTGAGAAAGGACCTCCCTGGAAAGTTTTCGCCAGGTATTCTGGGGAAAACCGCCCGGAGCGATGCCGTTCAGGGCAAAATCCCATCGATAGGCCGGCGCCGGGATCTCCCGGCCGGGATTTTTTTCAGGGAAAACCTTTTTTTCTGTTGAAAAATAAAGCCCCTCCATCTGGCAGACGTAGTAACCTTTACAGGGAACAGCCTCAATATATCCTTCCGCGGATAACTGGTCATAAGCCATATCCACCGTACTCCTGCTGATACAGAGATTTTTTGCCAGAAGTCGGGAAGAAGGCAGTTTTTCCCCTGCCTTCATCTTTCCTTTTTGTATTTCATTTTTAATATGATCATAAATCTGCCGGTACATAGGAAACCGGCTGTCCTCTTTCAGAGGGATAAGCAAATCATTCATCTTTTTATTTCTCAGGGAGCTTAAAAGAGCTCTTCAGGGATACGATACGGTTAAACACCGGCGCTCCCGGTTTTGTATCATGACAGTCGCCGCAGAAAAATCCATTCCGGACAAACTGATAGCGGTCATAGGCTCCTGCCTTGCCCAGTTCCGGTTCTACATAAGCTTCTTCCACCACAGTAAGAGAATTAGGATTTACATTCAGGCTTCCGTCCTCTTTATTATATACGCCTTTTTCTTCATCCACGATATTCTCATAAAGACGGCACTGTGCTTTTACTGCCGTAGATGCGCATACCCAGTGGATCGTTCCTTTCACCTTTCTTCCGTCCGGTGAATTTCCTCCTTTGGAAGCAGGATCATAAGTGCAGTGGATCACCGTGATATTGCCCTTTTCATCTTTTTCACAGCCTGTGCAGGTAACAAAGTATGCGTTCATCAGCCTTACTTCGTTTCCCGGATAAAGACGTCTGTATTTCTTTACCGGCTCCTCCATAAAGTCTTCTCTCTCAATGTAAAGTTCTTTCCCGAAAGGCACCTGTCTTACGCCCAGTTCCGGATTTTCCATGTTATTGGGGACCTCCAGGTATTCGATCTCCCCTTCCGGATAATTATCGATGACCAGTTTCACCGGATCCAGCACTGCCATCATACGGGGCGCTTTCATCTTCAGATCTTCCCGGATACAGTACTCCAGCATCGCATAATCTACAGAGCTGTTTGCTTTGGAAACGCCGCAAAGTTCTACAAATTTCTGGATAGATTCCGGAGTAAAACCTCTTCTTCTCAGAGCGGCGATAGACACCAGTCTGGGATCATCCCAGCCGTCTACGATCCCATCTTCTACCAGCTTCTTAATATATCTTTTTCCTGTTACCACATTGGTAAGATACAGCTTTGCAAACTCGATCTGTTTAGGGGGATGGGGATATTCCAGTTCCCTTACCACCCAGTCATACAGAGGTCTGTGGTCTTCAAACTCCAGGGTGCAGATAGAGTGGGTCACTCCCTCAATGGCATCCTCGATAGGATGAGCAAAGTCATACATGGGATAAATACACCACTTGTCTCCCGTATTATGATGGGTCATATGGGCCACCCGATAGATAATAGGATCCCTCATGTTGATGTTCGGAGAAGCCATATCGATCTTGGCTCTGAGTACATGGCTGCCGTCAGGGAATTCCCCGTTTTTCATTTTCTCAAACAGTTCCAGATTCTCTTCTACGCTTCTGTTCCGATAGGGGCTTTCCTTTCCCGGCTCGGTAAGAGTTCCTCTGTATTCCCGGATCTCTTCCGGGCTGAGATCACAGACAAAGGCTTTGCCTTTTTTGATCAGTTTTATGGCAGCCTCATACATCTGATCGAAGTAATCTGAGGCGAAATAAAGTCTGTCCTCCCAGTCAGCTCCCAGCCATTTTACATCTGCTTTGATAGAATCTACAAATTCTGTCTTTTCCTTGGTAGGATTGGTATCATCAAAGCGAAGATTGAACTTTCCGTTATATTTTTTCGCCAGTCCGTAGTTCAGTAAGATTGATTTGGCATGGCCGATATGAAGGTAGCCGTTAGGCTCCGGAGGAAACCGGGTACAGATCTCCTCATATTTACCTTCAGCCAGATCTTTTTCTATGATCTGTTCTATAAAGTTTTTGGAAACGGTTTCTTTAGCTGTCTCTTTTTCCAATTTACTCTCCTCCATCTATGGTATTTGTCCTTGGGGACTTATCTTTTCTTTGATCAGACTGTCTCCGTATCTTCCTTGTGCAGTCTGCGCAGAACAGCCCGTATCTGATATAGTATCATAAATTTCCCGTTTTTCAAAGGCTTTGCCGCATTTTTTATTCTGCGATCATAAAATTTGCCGTAGCGGTAGCAATCAGTTTTCCTGTTTTTTCCGATCTGCACTGAGCGCTGATATTACAGATCCGTCTTCCCGCCCGGTCTGCTCTGGCGGTTACCAGCAGGGCGTCCCCTGCCGTTCCCGGAGAAAGATAATTGATATTCAGATTTATGGTAGGGATCATAGTCTTGCCGCTGACGCTGCGGACAGCGGTTCCGCAGGCAGTATCTATCGCCGAGGCGATGATCCCGCCGTGGACCGTACTCATATGGTTCAGTTCCCATCTCTGTATGGGAAAACGGAGGGTTACACTTTTCTTCTCATAACTGCAGCTGTAGAATTCAATCTGCATTTTACTGTACAGATGATCCGGGTCTTTCGGATACAGCTTGTCCATACTCTCCCGGATCTCTCTTTCCATTTGTTCCTGCATTGTCTCTTCCATATTCTGCCGCCTTTCTGTTCTGCATTTTGTCATGGTTTTTCAATATCTTACCTCTACCAGGGTAAGGCCCCTGGCAGGGGCTGTAAAGCCTGCCAGCCCCCGGTCTTTTCCTTTTAGTATATCCAGGATCTCCTCCGGTTCCCGTTCTCCCCTGCCTACTTCGATCAGCGTACCGGTAAGGATCCGCACCATATTGTAGAGGAAACCGTCTCCCAGGTAATCAATCTGCAGTTCATTCGGAAGCCGGGTCAGCCGGATTTCATAAAGAGTTCTTACTGTAGATTTCTTCATCTTTTTATTGGAACAGAAACTTTTAAAATCATGGGTACCGGTAAGATACCCGGCTGCCTTTTCCATGGCCTCCATATCATAATTTTCATGAAGAGGACAGAGATATTTTCTTTCAAATACATTTTTATGACTGCCTGTCCCGATCCGATAGCGGTACCATTTTTCCCTGGCGCCCAGACGGCTGTGGAACCTTTCCGAAACCTGGCAGACCCGGAGGATCTCAATGTCCTCCGGGAGATAATGGTTCATGTATTCACATATTTCTTCGCAGTCCAGGTCTGTCTGAAAATGTCCGTTTGCTACCTGCCCCAGGGCATGGACTCCCGCGTCTGTCCTTCCTGCTCCCTGTATCTGTACCGGCTCTCCTGTCATACGGGAAAGGACCTCCTCGATCTTTCCCTGGATCGTGTTATCTGTAGTTTTCTGTCTCTGCCAGCCTCCGTATCTGGTCCCATCATACTGTATATCAAATCGATAATTCATAATTTTGTTATTCTCCCATTCTCAGAAGCAGGTAAATGCCCCGTCAATAACAAAATCTGCCCCTGTTGTAAAAGAGCTGGTATCTCCCGCCAGATACACGGCAATAGACTGAAGCTCCTCCGGTTTTCCCATACGCCCCATGGGCGCCATATGATTCCATTTCTCTATGAGAGGTTTCAGACTTTCCGAGTTTAATGTAAGCTCTGTTGCCATATATCCCGGACTGATACTGTTTACCCGGACGCCTCTTTTTGCAAACTCCACAGCCATAGATTTTGTAAGCTGGATAACGCCTGCTTTGGAAGCGTTATAAGAGCACTGAGGCTGGGGTACATTCACGATATGGGCAGACATAGAGGCTGTATGAATAATAGATCCCTTCCCCTGCTTCAGCATCACCTTTGCCGCTGCCTGTGAAGTAAGAAAAACCCCGGTAAGATTAATATCTATCACTTTTTTCCACTGCTCATAAGTCATCTCCTCCGCCGGGATATTCATACAGATTCCCGCATTGCAAAAGGCAGCGTCCAGATGTCCGAATTCTTCCATGATCTTTTTCATCATACCATCCACCTCTTCCGGTTTTGTTACATCTGCCTGAATGGCGATCACTTTTTTTCCTGTCTCTTTTTCAATTTCCCCCGCAGTTTTTTCTGTTTCTTCGATATCAATGTCTATCAAGGCAAGGTCGCTTCCTGCTTCCGCCAGGGCCTGTGCGATTGCTTTTCCTATCCCCCTTGCCCCTCCAGTGACAAAGGATACTTTTCCGTCCAGTCTCATCTTTTCTAATATTCCCATGGCTATTCTCCTTTAAAATAAGTATTTTCATCTTGTTTTATATATCGATGCTGAGGTCAAAAGCCCCCAACTATGATACCTGCGGATTGTTCCGCCCTTCGCGCTCCCACAATCCTGCAAAATAGTCGGACTCCATGGGGGCCCTGCCCCACTACGTCCTCATATTTTGACCCTGGTATCATATATCCTGATTATATACTTCCGAGATTTTCCATGCAATATATTTTGCCCTCTTTTCTTTGCAGAAAAGAGGGCAATCCTACCTTAGATTTTAAATTAAAAAAGCTCGACTGTTCCCTGGATTTTTCTCAGCGGCTCCGGGATATCCTGATGCTCCTGCATATCTAAAACCGGATATCCAAGTCTATTCCAGTGGACACGGCGGATTATAGAATTTCTGGGATTTTTCGCTATCATAATGTCTTCATCTTCCGGATCGTCAAAATCAAATTCTTTTACATGAAGAACGACCAGATCATCTTCCTGCCTGTCGGGATCTTTGATAAAGCAGTTATGTCCCGGTCCAAACTGCCCTGGGATACTTTCTTTTGTCAGTATGGGATATGGAAGCTCTTTCCAACTGCAAGGATCCAGCAGATCACTTCCCCTTTTTGCCCACAGCAGTCCGACACAATAAAGTACTCCCACACTTGATCCTGAAAAAGTCACAAATAAATCCTCCCCATGTTCCAGAAGGTAAGGTCCTTCATTGATCTCATTTTCTATACGGTCCCAGCCATACTTTGGCCGGCAGATACATACCGGATCGCTGATCAGTTTCCACGGCTTTTGCGGATCAATTTCCGCGATACAAAGCGTTGCGTCTCCATTTGTCCCGAATGAGTTTACCTCATAATGCTCTCTGTCTAAAATCCTGTCAGACCACATTACATAGTATCTGTCTTCCACGCTAAAGCAGGTCATGTCCAGTGTGATCCCTTTTTCGTTCAAAACAGAACCGTCTTTTTTCACGCAAATCACGGGTTCTTCCCAATCCTCCGGATTCTCTGGATCGCCTTTGCATTTAAGGATACAGGATTGAACCGTGTACCACAGGCCCTGTTTTCCTATTGTCGTAAACAGATACAATACTCCTTGTATCTCGTGGAATTCCGGAGCCCACATATTTCCTGCTTCCGGCTGATCTTCCGGTATCTGGTAAATCACTTTTGCGTCTGCCTCATGAAGTCCTTCCAGGGTATCCGCCGCCCGGATCGTGACCTCTCTTCCGCCGGACCAGGTCATCAGATACCTTCCGTGATAACATATGATAAAAGGATCTCCCGTTCTTTCTGTAAAAGGCACCGGATAATGTTTTTTTCTCAATTTTCCATGTATCTCGTACTCTCCGGGGCCCTTATGCGCAAAAGTTTCCAGTTCCTCTTTGTCCCAGTCTGCCGGAATTTCCCGCCTGCTGCCATCGCTGTATATCCCTTCTGCTTCCGGCATCTCTTTTCCTTCCAGAACAGATTTTGTGGACAATCTTCTGTTCTTTATTTCGATCCTCTGCAGTACCGGAGTTTCCAAAAGCGCCCTAAGGTACTCTTCCTCTGTTTCTGTTATTTCCATTATGTTAGAAACTACAGCATCCTGGATATTTCCCTGGAATTCCTCTCCTCCATCAGAAATTCTCCTTGCCTCTTTACGCACATTCTTTATTTCTGTGAAATCTGTAGTCTCGCCGCAGAAACTTTCTTCCTCCTGATCCCATTCCAGCCGGTAAACCTTTTTCTCCTCATCATATCTGCAGGCCGGCCGCCGGACCTCTCTATCCGAAACCTTTAAAAATGATGTCAAAACATATTCTGCCGGTGTTTTCCACTGATAAACCATAATATATCCGTTTTTTCGATTATCCGGCTTATTTCCCCGGTTTCGCCGGATTGCCAGAACTCCCCATGTCTGATCCTGATAACGGAAAATCCATGGATCTGCCAGGCATTTCGTTTTTCCTGCCAAACCTCCATCCGTAAAATCTGCTTCGGCAAAAAGTATTCCCGTATTATGTCTTAAAGGCTGAAAATTTTTCCCGTCTCTGCTTAACGCCAAATGCATAGCATCGTTTAATTCGCTGTATACATCAGAGCCTTTTTTGGTGTAGCTCATCATATAAGGCATCTATGATTTCCTCCTCTTCTTTATCCTTTAATTCCTGATGAAACGGCGCTGCTGACAAAATACTTCTGGAAGAAAATGTATAATATCAGCAAAGGCAAAATAGAGATTACAGCCCCTGCAAGCTGCGGACCATAATACAGCGTTGCATGCTCGCCTACAAACAATGCCAGCCCCGCCGACAGTGTACGCATATTTGTCTCACTGGTCATCATCAGCGGATATAATAAATCATTCCAGTTATTCATTAAATGAAAAATTCCTAACGTCATTAATCCTGGCTTTACAAGCGGCAGCATAATCTTAAAATAAATTCCGATTTCACTGACCCCATCTACACGGGCGGCCTCTTCAAGTTCCTTTGGAAGCGCCGCAAAATAAGATCTCATCATAAAAATGCCGAATGCCGTTGTCATCTTAGGCAGAATCAGTCCCGGGTATGTATTTAATAATCCCATAAAATTAGATTCCAGAAACAATGGTATCATCATTACCTGAAAAGGAACCATCATAGTCATCAATACACAAATAAAAATTATATTTTTGCCTTTAAAGCGCAGTCTTGCAAAGGCATATCCACCCATTGAGTCGAATAAAAGAGCAAAAAACGTTGAAAATCCTGCAAATATCACCGTATTTTTTAAGTAATTTCCCATTGGGATCGTATCAAAAATCCTGATAAAATTTTTCCATGTTATTTCTGTCCCAAAAAGTGTGGGAGGATATTGCAAAATCTCCTTTTCTAATTTTACCGAGCCGGAAAAAAGCCATATTAACGGAAATAATACGATTATGATTAAGGCAAGTAAAATGATATATTTCAGCAGCGTTCCCAGACCAGCTCTTCGTATTTTTTTAGTTCCTGCTTTCATCCTATTCCCTCCTGCTTTTCCCCACGAAACATTTTAAAATATACCGGAAGCGATAATGCTAAGATTACCAGTAACATAAGTACAGATATAGCAGAAGCATAACCCAGATCAAAAGGATTCGTGAATCCGGTTTTATAAATATAATATACCAGGGTTTCTGTTGCTCTCTGAGGGCCTCCGCCTGTAGTAACATAAACTTGGTCAAATACCTGCAAAGATCCTATCAGATTTGTGATCAAACAGAATCCGAGGCTTGGAAGTAATTGTGGAATTGTAATCTTAAAAAACTGCTGTATCTTATTTGCCCCGTCGATCTCTGACGCTTCAAAATAGTCTTTAGGGATTGCCTGAATGCCAACTACCAGGATAGACATGGTATACCCAAAGTTTTTCCAAACAGTCATAGCTATAACTGTACCCATAGCCGTACTGATATTCCTAAAAAAGTTCAATCCGGTTATTCCGAACCATTCTTTGCAAAAGTATGGCACCATACCGATCGTTCCATCTAAAAGCAGGCTCCATACAACGCCAATGGCAGCCATAGAGCAGACTACAGGAATAAAGAAAATACTTCTTGCAGCCTTTGAAAAAAAGGATGTGGAAGCCACCGCATTCGCAACTAAAAGCCCGAGTATGATCTGTACAGGAACCTCAATGACCGCAAACACAACTGTATTCTTCAATGCATTCCAAAATCTTTCATCCAGAAACGCTTCCAGATAATTTTTTAATCCTGCAAATTGAACATCGCTGAAAAATATATCCAGGTTCATTACCGAAATAATTATGGAACATACTAAAGGAACAAAGGCAAATAGAAATAACAGGATCAGCGACGGCGTCAGGAATACATAAGCAGCTTTATCCTGCCGATAACAAAACTTTTTTATTTTTTTTAACATCGTTTTACCCTCTTCTCAAAGGAACTGTCGCATTAATCAAGATCGAGAATATTTATACATTTTATTGCTCAGTCTGTGCCGCTTTGAGCCTATGGTCTCAAAGCTATGCTCGACAAATTCGCATAAAATGTATAAATATTCCTGAAATATGACTAATGCGACAGTCCCTTATAAAATTTTTTATTCTTCTGCAAGCATTTCATCGATCTTATCACTTGCGGACTGCAGCTCCTCGGCCGCATCTGCCCCTGCAATAATATTTTCTACCATTGGGAACAAAACATCGCTGTCAACCGTTCTCGCTGATTTTATTCCTGTTCCAAAAGGTACGCCGTAATCGGAGATTACAGAAAATGCTTTTACAAGTTCATTTTCCTGTACTTCTGTATCATTAGCCACAGATTTCAAATATGGAGGATTTCCGTTTCTCAGGGACCATTCTTTTGAAATTTCCGTAGTATTCCAGTAAGCGATAAATTTATATGCGGCTTCTTTCTCTTCGTCAGAAGTACCTTTTGGAATACTAAATCCTGTAACTTCGGAGATACCTACTCTTCCTGATGATCCCGCCGGAATCGGCGCGACCCCAAAATTGACCTCATTTTCTTTTAACCCGTTGACCATCCATGGGCCATTAATAACCATACCCAACTGTCCTGCCATCATCAGATTGTCAAGGTCAGCCCCTGTAGTGCCTTTTGTACAAATTCCCTGATCAACCATATCCTGCACAAATTTCATTGACTCCAGATTTTCTTCTGACACCAGATCTGATTTCGTATTATCATCTGAAAAAATCTTTCCTCCATTTGAGAGAAACATAGAGTCAAACCATGCGACACCGCCTGATACAGGAAGTCCTACTCCATATATATTTCTGTCAGGATCCGTGATTTTTTCTGCCGCCTGAGCCATCTCCTCCCAGGTATCCGGTACTTTTTCAATCCCGGCCTCTTCAAATAAATCTTTATTATAATACAGATATTGGGTAAACCACTGCATCGGTATCATATATTGATGTCCGTCTACATAAAAACTCTCCAGGGCTGAAGATTCAAAATCATTTTTATCTGTACCGGTAGCGTCAAAGAAATCATCCAGAGGCAATATGCTTCCATTCTCACTATAAAGCGCTACATCAGCATTTCCCTGAAGCAGCAAAGCTGGTGCTGTTTCTGTAGTAATAGCCGGCGCCAACTTCTCTGTCAGCGTCTCCGCCGGCATGATGTCCATTTCAATCGTAATACCGTCCTCATTTTCTTCATTGAATTTATCTACGATCTCTCTAAGCACATCGCCATCTGAGCCTGTAAATGAATTCCAGAATTGAATCGTTATCCCTTTTTCATTTTCTCCGGTCTTCACATCTGAATGATTACTTTCTTGGCCTGCGCCTGGCGCCTTTGTATTGCAGCCTGCCAAACAGCCTGCAGCCATCACCATAGTAAGTGTCATCGCTAAAACTTTTTTTCTCATTTTTATCCTCCTTTTTTCATATCTTTTCCAAAATGTGCACGTGTACATTTTATCGAAAAGAAAAAACACATTGCTATATTATGTGCAAACATAAAGCTGTCTGATTAAATTGTCATAATGTTCACGTGAACTTTTTATGGTGAAATTATATATCCTTTTCATTCCTCTGTCAACATGTTTTTGTATTTTTGTTTAATTTCTTTATATATCATTCCATTTTTTCGTCATACTGTCTCGCCTTCTATGATTTTATATGGGATTTCTAAATGTCTCACCCCTCTTTCACCGCGGATCATTCCTAATAATTGCTCTGCTGCCTGTTCGCCTATCTCTTCAATATGATTGTCTACAGTGGATAATTTTGATAAAGCGCCGAATGGAATATCCATATGATCAAATCCCATAATGCCAAAGTCCCGCTTTTCCAGATATCCGCTTTTTCTCAAAGCTCCGTAAGCTTCAATGGCAAACACATCTCCTGAACACAAAAATGCTGGCCTTTCTTTGGTTTTTTTCATATACTGGATAATTTTTTCCAGATATTGCTCTCCGTAAATAATCCTCTGTTCTAACTGCAGTTCTTTTACCGCATTGCAATATCCTTCCAATCTCTGATGATGCCCCATATTATCTTTACTATCCGCTCTTTTTAAAGGCGGGACCACAAAAACAATGTGCTTATATCCCCGCTCATAGATAAAATTGACAGCAGATCTCGTAGCCTTCTTCTCATCGATCCCTACTGTTGTAATTTCCGCCTCAGGTTTATGTCCGATCACAACACTGGGCACTGGCAGTTCATTTAAATATTTCCAAAATGCTTGATCATAACCAGATGGCGAAATGATCAATCCATCGACTCTATGCCCAACCAAAGTCCGGATCAACATTTTTTCAATTTCATGATCATTTTCATGCAATGTAATGTTCAACAAATACTTATTTTCAATCATCTTTTTTTCCATTGCATTTATCATTTTGGAAAAATACTGATTTTTCAAGTCTACTACGATCACGCCGATTGTCATGCTGACGCCTTTAACCAGACTTCTTGCAAGCAAGTCTGGCTGATAACCCATTTTTTCTGCAGTCTCCAAAATCATTTGTTTTGTCTCCGGTTTTATACTTCCTGTTCCGTGCAGCGCACGGGTAATCGTAGCTCTTGATACCCCGCAGATTTTTGCCAGATCTTTTGTCGTAACTCCCATAATCCCTCCGTATTGTCAGCCGCTTTGCTTATTTTCTCTCTAAATATATTTCAATATTATAATTCTTTTTTTTTAATTTTCAAAGAACATTTTATTTTTAATCATCACGGTCATATTTCACCTGTCTTCCAAGAAAAAACAATGCCGCCAGATTGGGCAGCGCCATCATCCCGTTAAAGGCGTCCGACAGGTCCCAGATCAGGCTGGGGGCCAGAATGCAGCCGGGCAGAGTAAGCAGGATATAGACATATCGATAAACATTCGCTCCTTTTTCTTTTCCCAGATAAGCCGCCGTCTGTTCCCCAAAATAAGACCATCCTGCAATAGTAGCAAAAGCAAATAATGCAGTTGCTGCCGCCAGAAACTGCGCGCCCCAGGGGATGACCGCTCCAAAAGCCTGCCCGGTCAGTGTAGTACCGTCTACAGTCTCTATCCCCCGGCTGATCTGATCCAGGTATAATTCCGGCTGATACACGCCGCTTACCAGGATCACCAGGGCTGTGACCGTACATCCCACCATGGTATCGATAAACACCTCCAGCATTCCCCACATACCCTGGATCCGGGGACTTTCCACATCTGACTGCACATGGGCCATCACAGAGGACCCCAGGCCGGCCTCATTGGAAAAAATCCCTCTGGCTACCCCCATCCGGATAGCCTGCCTCATGGTATATCCTGCCGCTCCCCCGGCTCCTGCCCGGATCTGGAATGCCTGGGTAAAGATCAGACCCATTGCCTGGGGAACTGCCTGCCAGTTTGCCGCCAATACTGCCAGGGCTCCCAGGAAGTAAATTCCCGCCATAAGCGGTACCAGCTTTTCTGTAAGAGCCGCCACCCTCTTTACTCCGCCGGTAACTATCACTGCCAGCAGGATCATACATACGCTTCCGGTAATAAAAGGCGGAACGCCAAAGGCCGATTCCAGTCCTTTTGCCATAGAATTTCCCTGGACCATGTTTCCCATTCCAAAAGAGGCGATGAGACAGCATATCGCAAAAAGGACGGCCAGGAATCTGGAGTTCAGTCCTTTTTCCATATAGACCATAGCTCCCCCTGTCCAACGCCCCTTCTGGTCCTTATACCGATATCGGATCCCCAGATAGTTTTCCCCATAATTAGTCATCATCCCGAAAAAAGCAGAGACCCACATCCAGAAGATCGCTCCCGGTCCTCCAAAGATCAGAGCCGTAGCTACTCCGGTAATATTTCCGGTTCCAAGAGTAGCGGCCAGGGCAGTACAAAAAGACTGAAACTGGGAAATCGAATGCTCCTTTTGTGTTTTTCTCACTTTTCTTAAAGCCCCAAGGGTGCTTCCCAGCCATGTATGTATCTTTCTGATCTGAAAAAATTTTGAGTCCAGAGTAAAACGGATCCCCGTTCCCAGAAAAAACACCAGCATACCCGGTCCCCACACCAGCCGCTGCAGTCCGTGGATCAATTCTTCCATAACTTTTCCACCTGGTTTTTGTAAAATTTATGCCAGATTTCCGTTAAAAATGTATCATCTGTATTTTTAGCCATTATCTCTATAACTGTTTCTCTCTTTTTTCTTCTTTTTTGTGTTTTTTTGCTTAAAATTGTGGAAATAATCAGCGATTAATTGTATAATATATGGCAGTAAAGTAATAGAGCAAGCCTTATAAGGCTGTTTCTATTGCCATCTTAAGAAAGAGAGGGTTCACTATGAAACAAAACAATATGTTGGCAATGATACTGGCCGGCGGCCGTGGCACACGTCTGCATGAGCTGACAAAAAAAGTGGCAAAGCCTGCCGTATCTTACGGCGGAAAATACCGTATCATTGATTTTCCACTGAGTAACTGTGCCAACAGTGGGATCGACAATGTAGGCGTACTGACACAGTACGAATCTATTCAGTTAAACAGCTATGTAGCTGCCGGAGGACGGTGGGGGCTGGACGCCAAAAACAGCGGCGTTTATGTACTTGCTCCCCGTGAAAAGGCAGATGTGGATCTAGACGTATACAGAGGAACTGCAGATGCTATTTCTCAGAACATTGACTTTATCGACAGCTTTGATCCGGAATATGTCCTGATCCTTTCCGGCGACCATATTTACAAAATGAATTATGCGAAAATGCTGGCCGCGCACAAAGAACAGAATGCAGATGCCACGATCGCCGTGATCGAAGTTCCCATGCGGGAAGCGAGCCGTTTCGGTATCATGAATACCGATGAGACAGGAAAGATCGTAGAATTCGAAGAAAAACCGGAACATCCAAAGAGCAATCTGGCTTCCATGGGTATCTATATCTTTACCTGGAAACCTCTGCGCAAGCTCTTAACAGCCGATATGAAGAATCCGGATTCCCACCACGATTTTGGCAAGGATATCATTCCTGTTATGCTCAGCGAAAACAAGACCCTTTACGCTTACAAATTCAAAGGATACTGGAAAGACGTAGGTACCATCGACTCTCTCTGGGAAGCCAACATGGATCTTCTGGACAAGAACAATCCTCTGGATTTAAGCGACTCTTCCTGGAAGATTTATACAGAAGATTCCGACAGTCTTCCCCACTATATCGGACCAAACGCAGAGATCAAACGTGCTTTTATCACCCAGGGCTGTATCATCGACGGTACTGTAGAAAACTCTGTATTATTTACCGACACGAAAGTTGGAACCGGCGCCAAGGTCATCGACAGTGTGATCATGCCCGGCGCAGTTGTAGAAGAAGGCGCTGTGGTACAGAGAGCCATCGTAGCGGACGGTGTACATATCGGCAAAAACGCCAAAGTTGGCAGCGCTGACAGCGAGCATATCGAGCTTGTCGCAAAACGTGTAAAGGGGGAAGAATAATATGAGCAAGGCATTTGGAATTGTAAATTTTGCGGGAAGAAATGTACATATAGAAGGTATGCAGACCTATCGTCCCGTAGGCGCCTTTTCTTTCCTGGGACGTTACCGCGTGATCGACTTCCCGATCTCCAATATGAGCAACAGCGGCATTGACCGCATCCAGGTATATATCCGGAGAAAACCCCGTTCCCTTACCGAACATCTGGGAACCGGACGTCATTACAACATCAACTCCAAGAGAGGAAAACTTCATCTTCTCTATTCCGAAAACGGTATGGACAATGATATCTACAACAATGATATCGCTGCCTTTATCGAAAATATGGAGTTCATTGAACAGGCTCATGAGCCATATGTAGTCATTGCTCCCAGCTATATGATCTACACCATGGATTACAGCCAGCTTCTGGAATCCCATATCGAATCAGGCGCAGATATTACGCTCTTATATCATTCAGTAGACAATGCGAAGGAATCTTTCCTGAACTGTAATATCCTGAACCTGAATAAGCAGAAAGGGGTTCTTTCTATGGAGCCTAATCATGGAAATGCAAAGAACCGGAACATCTTCATGGAAACCTATGTAATGAAAAAGGATCTGTTTATTGAACTGGTAGAAAAAGCCCACAAGCTTTCTTCTATGTATACCCTGTCTGATATCGTAAATGATGCATGCAACAGCGAATTAGATATTAGGGGCATCGCTCATCGTGGATATTTTGCATCAATCTCTGATTTTAAGAGCTATTATGACGCTAATATCTCCCTGATAGATATGAAAACCTGCCAGAGTCTTTTCAGCGACGGCTGGACTATTTATACCAGAACCAACGACTCCTGTCCTACCCAGTACTTTGAAAATGCCAGCGTAAAGAACTCTGTTGTTTCCAACGGCTGCCATATCGAAGGTACTGTTGAAAACTCCGTGATCGGAAGAGGCTGTGTGATCAAAGAAGGAGCTGTGGTTAAAAACAGCGTGATCCTTCCGGATTCCGTCATTGGAAAAGACGTCTATGTGGAAAATCAGGTGGTAGACAAACACGCCAAGCTGATCCATGTAAAAGAGATCATTTCCGCACCGGATCGCCCAGGCTATATCAAGCGAAACGATACCTTATAAAAATCCTTAAAACAGCATAAAAAAATCCCCGGGCAGATGTCCCGGGGATTTTTTTATGCTGCATATTTTATTCGAATGCTTTTCCAACAGAACCGAAGAGTTCCATTTTTTCTTTGATCGTCTCGCAGATTGCATCGAAGCCTGGTTTTAATAATTTTCTTGGGTCATATCCTTTGCCCTGATTATCTTTGCCTTCCTCGATGTATTTTCTTGTAGCTGCTGCGAAGGATAACTGGCACTCTGTATTTACATTGATCTTAGATACGCCCAGATCAATAGCTTTGCGGATCATGTCTGCAGGAATTCCTGTGCCGCCGTGCAGTACCAGAGGCATTTCGCCTGTCAGTTTCTGGATATCGTCTAATACGTCGAAACGCAGACCAGGCCAGTTTTCCGGATATTTTCCGTGAATGTTGCCGATACCTGCTGCCAGCATATCTACGCCCAGATCAGCGATCATCTTGCATTCCTTAGGATCTGCGCACTCGCCCATACCTACAACGCCGTCTTCCTCGCCGCCGATAGAACCAACCTCAGCCTCCAGAGAAAGTCCCAGACCTTTGCAGACACCAGCCAGCTCTTTTGTCTTCTCAACGTTCTCTTCGATAGGATAATGAGAACCATCAAACATGATAGATGAGAACCCTGCTTTGATACATTTGTAGCATCCGTCATATGTACCATGGTCTAAGTGAAGAGCTACAGGTACTGTGATATTCAGTTCTTCCATCATGGCTTTTACCATATCTGCTACAGTTTTAAAACCGCACATATATTTTCCGGCGCCTTCAGAAACGCCCAGGATAATAGGGGATTTGCATTCTTCTGCTGTAAGAAGAGCTGCCTTTGTCCACTCCAGGTTGTTGATATTAAACTGACCTACTGCATAATGTCCTGCTTTCGCTTTCTTTAACATTTCTGCTGCTGATACTAACATAATTAAAGACCTCCATATAGATTTTTCTAAGTTCCCTCTTTCACAGGACTGTATAAGCCAGCCCTTAGAAAACCTACAATTATTATATCACATTTTCCCTTTCAGGCAAGTATTTCTTAATGCAATTTTACCAGAACCATGCTATAATAGGTGCCAGAAAAACAGTCAAAAATCACATCCCGGTATTGGGAGAAATTTCAGGAAAGGAGGGTATGGGCATCGTTCTGCCCATGCAAATCAAAGCATTGAATAAAAAAAATCTAATCGTAGGTCAGTCCGGCGGTCCCACTGCCGTGATCAACAGCAGCCTTTACGGAGTAGTTTCTGAAGGTCTTCTTCAGGACTCTGTAGATCGGGTATACGGAATGGTAAACGGCATCGAAGGCTTCCTTGAAGGAAGAGTTCTGGACTTCCAGGAAATGCTCAAAGGAAATGATCTGGAAAAGCTGAAAACCACTCCGGGAGCCTACCTTGGCTCCTGTCGCTACAAGCTTCCGGAAGATCTGGAGGATCCGGTATATCCCCGGCTTTTCCAGAAATTTGAGGAGCTGGATATCGGATATTTCTTCTACATCGGCGGCAATGATTCCATGGATACGGTAAGCAAACTTTCCCGCTATGCGGAAAAGATAAACAGCCCTATCCGGGTGATCGGAGAACCCAAAACCATTGACAATGACCTGGTCCTTACCGACCATACTCCCGGCTTTGGAAGCGCTGCCAGATATGTAGCCTCTACAGTAAGAGAGATCGTTACCGACGCCAATGTATATGAGACAAGATCCGTGACCATCGTAGAGATCATGGGCCGCCATGCCGGCTGGCTCACTGCCGCAGGCGCTCTTGCCAGAAAATATACAGGAGATAATCCTCTGCTGATCTATCTTCCGGAAACCGCATTTGATCAGGAAGCTTTCCTCTTAAAGATCCAGGAATGTTTTGAAAAAAATCCTAATGTGATCGTATGTGTTTCTGAAGGGATCCATGATGAAAAAGGCACCTTTATCTGTGAATATGACAACTCCGTAGGTACAGATACCTTTGGTCATAAAATGCTGGCCGGCTGCGGTAAATATCTGGAGAATCTGGTCCGGAACCGTCTGGGAGTAAAAGCCCGCTCCGTAGAACTGAATGTAAGCCAGCGCTGCTCCGCCTCTATGATCTCTGCCACAGACCAGCAGGAAGCAGTATCCGCAGGACGGTATGGTGTTCGCAGCGCTCTCAAAGGCGAGACCGGAAAAATGGTATCTTATGTAAGAGATACCAGCATTCCATACCGGATGCATCTGGGGCTTGAAGACGTGAATCTGATCTGCAATAAGGAGAAAACCGTACCCCGGGAATGGATCTCCAAAGACGGATCCGATGTTACTCAGGATTTCATAAATTATGCCCTTCCTCTGATCCAGGGAACCGTAGAAATCCCTCTGGGAACTGATGGGCTGCCTGATTTTGTATACCGGAAATAACAGATTATTCTTTTCATCATACCGGCTCACTGCCGCAAAAAAAAGAAAAGGAATATCCCTTACGTCTGCGCTTTTGCAGCCGTTAAGGGATATTCCTTTTTCCTGTTTAAAGTACAGCTTTCTGTACTTTCATAAGCTTTTTCATCTCCCTGGCGACCTCAAAAACCTGAGGCCCCAGAACAATATGGATCAGATTCGTATCCGGCCAGAATACTGCCGCAGCTCCTGAAGCTTTTATCTTTTCTTCATCTACAGCAGCAGGATCTTTCACCTCCAGCCGAAGCCGGGTGATACAATTATAACAGCTTATAATGTTTTCACAGCCTCCGGCTTCTTCCAGAAATGCCTTTGCCATGCCTTCAAAATCCGTGTTATTTTGACTTGTTCTTTCTTCCATAACCGCTCACTTTCACGGCATTTCTCTGACGATCTTTCTAAGCTTTAAGATCATGGATGGAGCAACGGAAAGTTCATCGATACCCATCTTTACAAAAGTCTCCGTAAGCTCTGTATCCGCGCCAAGTTCTCCGCAGATACCTGCCCATTTACCTTCTTTATGGGCGTTATCTACTACCATCTGGATCATACGGAGGATCGCCTTATGATGAGGATTATAGAACCTGTCAAGTTTCTCATTCTGACGGTCTATAGCCAGTGTATACTGGGTCAGATCGTTGGTTCCGATACTGAAGAAATCCACTTCCTTTGCCAGATCGTCGCTGATGATCACAGAAGCCGGCGTCTCGATCATAATGCCCTCTTCCACATCATTCTTGTATGGTGTGCCTTCTGCCTCCAGCTCTTCTTTTACCTCTTTGACGATCTTTTTAATCTCCCGCACTTCTTCTACAGAAGTGATCATAGGGTACATGATAGAGATATTGCCATATACCGCAGCCCTGAAAAGCGCTCTCAACTGGGTCTTAAAGATTTCCGGCTGGGTCAGGCAGATACGGATAGCTCTGTATCCCAAAGCCGGATTGTCTTCCTTTCCCAGTCCCAGATAATCTGCCTGTTTATCAGCGCCGATGTCCAGTGTACGGATGATCACCTTTTTGCCGGCCATTGTCTGGGCTACCTGTTTGTAAACCTGGAACTGCTCTTCCTCGCTTGGAAGTTCATTTCTGCCGATATACAGGAACTCACTTCTGAACAGGCCGATACCTCCGGCATCATTTTCCAGAACGTATCCCATGTCTCCCACACTGCCGATATTGGCGTAAATATTGATCTTGTGTCCGCTTTTTGTAACGTTCTCTTTCCCTTTTAATTCTGATAAAAGTTTGGTCTTTTCTTCTTCTTCCTGGATCCGTTTTCTGGCATCCATCCGTACTTCTTCATCAGGATTAAAGATCACCTCAGAAGCAAAGCCGTCTACTACAGCTTCCATACCGGTTTTCAGCTTATCCAGATCCATATCCACGCCGATCAGAGCCGGAATATTCATCATACGGGCCAGGATCGCTGTATGAGAATTTGTGGAACCATGAACCGTTACAAAAGCCAGGATCTTATCCTTATCCATCTGAACGGTCTCACTGGGAGAAAGATCATCTGCGACAATGATCACCGGCTGATCAAATTCCATATCCCCACCGTCTCCGCCATAGAGATTTCTCACCAGACGCTCGGAAATATCCTTTACATCTGCCGCGCGGGCTTTCATATAATCATCATCCATGCTGGCAAACATCTGGGAGAAATTATCTCCTGTAGTAGCCACTGCATATTCCGCGTTTACCTCCTGGGTGCGGATGATATTTTCGATAGACTCTGTATAATCCTCATCATCCAGCATCATCTGATGGACCTCAAAGATCGCTGCGCTGGCTTCGCCTACTTCTTTTACGGCTTTATCGTAAAGCTTCTGAAGCTGCTCTCTTGCCTTTTCTTTTGCCTGAGAAACTCTTGCGATCTCTGCCTCAGGATCTTCTACCTTTACACGCTTTACTACATAATCATTCTTTTTCAGAACAGAAATCTTTCCCAGGGCAATTCCTTTATAAACTGATTTGCCTTTCAGACGTTCCATACTTCATTACCTCTTATTCTTACAGATTTGCCTCAAAGAAAGCCTGGATACCGGCTGCTGCCTCTTCTTCATCCGGACCTTCAACAGCGATCTGTACAGTCTGTCCGCATTTAACGCCTAAAGACATAACTGCCATAAGTTTGGAAGCCTCCGCGGATTTTCCTTCTTTTGTGATGGTGATCTTGCTCTGATATTTTTTGGCCTCTTTTACAAGCATTCCTGCCGGTCTTGCATGGATTCCCAGTTCATCCTTAATTGTGTACTCAAAGTTTTTCATTTTTAAAATCTCCCTTCATGTTGGTTTTTATATCTGCGTTTCGCCTCAGGCGATACGCAATAGCCCATATTTCTATGGGATATTTTCTTCAGACTGCAACTCTCTGGATATGCACTGCCAGAAAACCGATCTCTTCCTCTGCAATAGGTTTCCCCATTGCATCTTCCATATACCTGCATACGATCCGGGCGGTTTCATTTGCCCGGGGATAGCTGGCTTCCATAAAATCATTTAAGTCGATATTAACGCCTTCTCCGGTCCTTGCCCGGACCAGCATATAATACAGGTGACTGACAAGACGGATACAGGACAATGAATCTTTCTGGAGCTTACGCCCCATCTTCTCTTCAATGATCTTCAGGCTTTCATCAATGATCCGAGTGGTCTTTAACGTCTCTGATACATGCTCGTTGGAAAGTCCGGAATGGATATACAATGCGATAAATCCTACCTCATCCTCGGATATCCGGCAGCCGGTCATCTCCTGGATGATCTCTCTTCCCTTTACAGCCACTGCATATTCTTTATCAAACAGCAGCTTGATATCCGGGATAAAAGGGTTTGGTATGTAGATATTTTCCTCTTTCTCCCTTTTTACCGCAAACGCAATATGGTCTGCCAGCGGCAGGAGGATCCCCCGGTTTATGGAGTCGAACACCATTTCCGCCTCATCAATGATCCGGCCCACTGCTTCCAGATACACTGGCTCTATGACGTTTACCGCATTAACCGCAGAACTCTGCTTCTCTCCGGCTTCCAGAGCATAAACCTTAGCTCCCTGGATCTTTTCAAACCGCTCTCCCGGCTTCTTGCCGAATCCGATTCCTTTTCCCAGCAGTATCCGTTCATTCTCATTGTGATAGGCCAGAATCGCATTATTATTTAAAACTTTGATGATCTGATACATGTTTCAAGAATTCCTTGTTTCTCTTATAGCTTTCTTTTACTGGCAAAAAGAAAAAGCATAAACTCATCCGCCTATCACTGCAGCAGCCAAAAGCCACTTGGCCCTTGACAGTTTTTAAGTGAATATACCGGATAGTTTATGCCTGCTCACCAGTAACACACTATCAATATATTGTCTTCTCTATTTTCTTCTGCTAATAGTTACTATATACTAAAGTATTCCCTATCGTCAAGCTGTATTTTTTTACTAATATCTCATCCCGTTTTTGTGTAATTTTCACAATATGGATTTTCACTTATTTTTCTCAGCTTCTATCTTCTCCGCCAGCTCTGTAAGATAGACCCAACGGTCCATTTTTGCCTCCAGAGCTGCCTCCGCTTCTTCTTTTTCTGCCATCAATCCGTTTAGTTTTGCGGAGTTAGTGGCGTTGGCCAGTATCTCTTCTTCCAGTTTCCCCATCCGTTCTTCCAGATCAGCGATCTCCTGGTCAATGGTCTCATATTCTCTTTGTTCTTTAAAAGAAAATTTCAGTTTTGCCTGACGGGGGCCCTTCCAGTCCCGGTTGCTTTCTTTTTTCGTCTGGGGCTGTTCTGTCTCCTTTGTTTCCTCCTGCCGGTATTTCTTTGCTTCCAGATAATCGGTATAGCCTCCTTCATACTGACAAAGGCCGCCCTGTCCGTCAAATTCAAAGATACGGTCCGCCACATTATCCAGGAAATACCGGTCATGGGAGACTGTGATCACGATCCCCTGGAAGGACAGGAGGTACTCCTCCAGGATAGTCATAGTGGGAATATCCAGATTGTTTCCCGCCTCATCCATGATCAGAACATTGATCTCACCGGCCAGCACGCCCAGCAGGTAGAGCCGCCTCTTTTCTCCGCCGGAAAGCTTCCCAATAGGAGAATACTGCATATCCGGCGTAAAGAGAAAACGCTCCAGCATCTGGGAAGCGCTGATCCGTCCTTCCCCGGTACGGAAATATTCTCCCATATCTTTTACATAATCGATCACTCTCTGGGAAGGATCCATCTCCGGCTCTTCCTGGGCGAAATAACCGATCCGGACGGTTTCGCCTTTTTCCACAGTACCGGAATCCGGAGCCACCAATCCCGCAATGATCTTCATAAGAGTGGATTTACCGCAGCCGTTCTTTCCGATAAATCCCACTTTCTGATTTTTTAGAAAGATATAGCTGAAATCCCGGATCAGCACTTTGTCTCCGTAGCTTTTGCTGATGTGGGAAAGTTCGATGGTCTTTTTCCCCATGCGGACGGTCTGGCTTTCCAGCTCTACGTTCTGATCTTTAAGCGGCGCCTTTCCTTTTTTCAGTTCTTCCAGTCTTTCCAGTCTGGCCCTTTGCTTGGTGCTTCTGGCTCTGCAGCCTCTCCTGGCCCACTGGGTCTCGATCCGCAGGATACTCTGCCGTTTTCTCTCTGAGGCCAGCTCCATTTCCTCTCTCTGGGCCTTCAGTTCCAGAAAGCCTGAATAATCTGCCTCATATTCGTAAAGACTTCCGCGGCTGATCTCCAGGATCTTATTTACAGTCTGATCCAGGAAATACCGGTCATGGGTCACCATAAGGAGGGTTTTTCTCATATTTCTTAAATATTCCTCCAACCAGCCGGTCATTTCCATATCCAGATGATTGGTAGGCTCGTCTAAAAGCAGCACATCAAAGTCCTGGGACAGAGCCCTGGCCAGAGCCGCTTTTCTTTTCTGTCCTCCGGAAAGAGTGGCAAAAGGGGCCTCCAGGTCTGTGATCCCCAGGATATTCAGGTAACTTTCTACCTGCCAGTCTGTCTGGGGATCTCCCTTCAGCGCATAGGAAGCCAGGGTCCCTTCCCGGGGAAATTCCGTATTCTGAGGCAGATAGAGGATCTTTAATCCGTTCTGCCGGATCACTTCTCCCCTGTCCGGTTCTTCCTCCCCGGCAATGATCCTTAATAAAGTAGATTTTCCTGTGCCGTTGATCCCGATGATACCAATCTTATCCCCCTGCTGGATCCCCAGGGAAGCATCCGCAAAGATCACTTTATCTCCAAATATTTTCTCAATATGTTCTATGTTAATAATGTTCATCAGATGTTCTCCTTTGCCGGGCAAAGCTGCCCGATAAAAAATATCATATCGGATTTTCTCTTTTTCGTCTACTTTATTTTTACTTTTTTTGTAAAGTATATTGACATTCTGTCCTGTGCATGCTATTGTATAACCAATGACACAGTGTCAGAATTTCTGCTGTGTCAGGGAACTGTTGTAGGTTTTTAACGGGAAAGCGGATAATGGATCTATTATTCGCTATATTTTAAAAACAAGTTTTAGCACTCGTTTAAGTAGACTGCTGATAAAAAGGAGGATTTCTTATGATCGTAAGACCTGTTCATAATATACTTTTACTTCCCGATGTTTCCTACTATTTCAAAAAGGATTTTTTCAACGGCTGGAGTACAGAACCTATAAAGAAAGATGATGATGTGCTCTTCATGCTCCTGAAAGATGACAAAAACGGGAATGAACTGACTGCCGGGGATTTCTATCCTATCGGCATTTCTGCCCGGGTAGAGGGGATCGATGAATCAGAAAATGTACAGATCCGCACACTGGAGCGGGTAGATATCTCTGATATTGAAGTTGCAGATAATCACATTACGGCCACCGCTTCTATCCGTGGAGAGATCAACGATATCTCTGATGAGGAAGAATCCGAGCTTTTCGGAAAACTCCGGGGAGCCCTTCTGAAATTTGTCCAGGGATATCAGTGGGGCGTCTGGGCCAGAAGTTATATCCTGCAGAGGAAAAACCTTCACGATCTGGCCTGCTCTCTCACAGATTATCTAAATCTTAATACAGATGAAAAATATAAGATCCTGGCGGCAGATTCCAGGAAGGAAAGAGATAAACTCATTGAGAACGCCATCTACGAATTTATCGAGATGTCCAAGGTTTCCCAGGAGGCTTCTTCTGCTCAGAAAGATGATCAGGAACAGCTTTACCGGGAGGCTGCCATCAAAAAACAGATTGAATATCTTCAGAGAGAACTGGACGATATGCATCCGGAAAATGTTTCCGACGTGCGGAAGTTTGAAAAAAAGATCGCCCGTTCCGGTATGAATAAAGAAGCGAAACAGGAAGCGGAAAAAGTTTTAAACCGTATGAAGCAGGAAGGCAAGGAAAGCCACGAATACGGCCTGCTCTATGATTATCTGGACTTTGTCACCAGTCTTTCCTGGAAGGCTCCGAAAATGCCGGCCATTGATCTGAAAGAGGCTGAGGCGATCCTGGATGAAGATCACTACGGACTGAAAAAAGTCAAAGAAAGGATCATCCAGCAGCTTGCCGTCATGGCTCTGAATAAAAAACAGTCCGGTTCTATCCTGCTCTTTGTGGGCGCTCCCGGTACCGGCAAGACCAGCATCGGTCAGAGCATTGCCAAGGCTCTTGGCCGGAAATATGTGCGGATCAGTCTTGGAGGCGTTCGGGATGAAGCAGAGATCCGGGGACACCGGCGTACTTATGTGGGCGCTATGCCCGGCCGTATCATGGAAGGTATGAAGCGCAGCCAAGCCTCCAACCCTGTTATGGTCCTGGATGAGGTGGATAAACTGGCCAGAGACTACAGCGGAGATCCTGCCAGCGCGCTTCTGGAGGTCCTGGATCCGGAACAGAACAACAACTTTACCGATCATTACATGAATGTTCCTTATGATCTGTCAAACGTTCTGTTCGTCTGCACCGCCAACAGCACAGATACTATTCCGGAGCCTCTTCTGAACCGTATGGAAGTAATCTCCTTCCCGGGCTACACCGCTCTGGAAAAATTCCAGATCGCCAAACGCCATCTTCTGCCAAAGGCCTTGGAAGCTATGGGCATTAAAGAAGAAAATCTGGAAGTCACGGACAGCGCACTGCATAAAATGATCGAAGAATATACCGGAGAAGCAGGAGTCCGGAGCCTGAAAAAACTGATCGATATCCTGTGCCGCAATGCCGCTGTAAAGCTGGTAAAGAAGGAACAGGAAACTTTAACAGTCACAAAAGAAAATCTGTCGGAATTCCTTGGGCACCAGCATATGCGCCATGAAACCCGGCTGGAGGAAAAGATCCCGGGAGTAGTCACCGGACTTGCCTGGACTACTGCCGGCGGGGAGATCCTGTTTATTGAAAGCAAACTGATGGAAGGAAAGGGAAATCTTATCATCACCGGACAGCTGGGAGATGTGATGAAGGAATCTGTCCAGATCGCCCTGACTCTGGTAAAATCTCTGTTTCCGAAAGAGACCGAGATCCTGGAGAAACGGGACCTTCACATTCATGTTCCCGCAGGAGCCGTGCCGAAAGACGGACCATCTGCAGGTATTACTCTGGTAACTGCCCTGGCCTCTCTGGTAACAGGAAAGGCTGTGGGAACCGAATATGCCATGACCGGCGAAGTTTCTCTTCGCGGCGGCGTTATGCCTATCGGAGGACTTCCGGAAAAACTCATGGCTGCCCAGAGAGCCGGTATCCAGAAGGTATTTATCCCTTATGATAATATTGAGGATCTGGAAGATGTGGCGGATGAAGTCAAAGAAAAACTGGAGATCATTCCGGTAAAGAAAGTTACCGATGTATTAGATCAGGTACTGAAAGATTAAAGACTGCCTGAATTTTAAAAAGCTGCCTGGCAGGCTTTCCTGAAAATGGAGAAATTTCTCCGGGGAAAGCTGTCTGGCAGCTCTTCTTTTTTCTTATAGCTTAACAACGAGCATTGGTATTTCTATCTGCTATACTGTGAGTGATATAGTACACCAGAACTGTTTTTCACAGCAGATCTGAGGTAAGAATATATAACGCTTGATAGAGAGCGGCAGTAAAATCCGGCATCTGGTAATCCGGATTTACCTCCTGCATGGCCTTTACCTGCTTCTCACAAAGGCTGGTCATGGAGTAGATCCCCTGGACCAGAGACAGAAGGAGAAAAATAAAATTCTGGATCTTCTCTCTGGGAGCTTTTGGAAAATACCGGGTAAGCACTTCTTCCATAGTCTCCTGAAAAGGATGTATGGCATGTTTAAAGGCTGTCAGCTTTTCCAGAGAGCAATTCTTCTCTATGGTGATATAATGGACCGCCATCAGTTTCAGCAGCCGGGGATGAAGAGCCGCCGTCCCGGCAATATTCCTGCAGTAGGCTTCCCGTCCCGGCTGTTCCTCCCGGTCCATAGCCTCCCTGATGTCTTCTGTCCAGGAAAGATAATCTTTCTCCAGGATATCCAGAAATATCTCATCCTTTGTCTGATAATAATTATATATATTAGAACGGCAGATGGAAGTAGATTTCGCGATTTCCTTGATGCTGATATCTTCATATTCCATAGTCTCATACAGCTCCTCACAGGCCCGTATAATCTCCTGCTGCCGGGCCGCCGCCAGGGATTCCTTCTTCACCTTTTGACATTTCATACAAAATATGCCTCCTTAAAATTCAAGGCCAGTATACCAGGAAGCGAGGAGCCAAGGGAATATTTATATTCATTTGGCGACCGCCGATGATACTAGACGCCCTGCGTCTAGTATACCATAAAGTATATACTCTGGCAAAGCCTTGAATTATTTGCCTGCAGATTGTATCATAGGGAGAGAATAGGAGGTTTTTTGACATGAAATACGACTTTACTACCATTATGGACCGGAGGGGCAAAGACGCCATTGCATTAGATGTAGAGACCGCTCTGAAAGGCGGAATGCTCGGGGTAGAAAATATAAAGATCAAAGAGGGCTTTTCTGTGATCCCCATGTGGGTGGCAGATATGAATTTTCCTACAGTCCCCACTGTACAGGAAGCCCTGATCCAAAGGGCAAAGCACCCTGCTTTCGGCTATTTTTCTCCTTCTTCGGAATATTATGATTCTATTATCCGGTGGCAGCAGACCAGAAACGGCGTCACCGGTCTTACCAGCGAATGTATCGGTTATGAAAATGGGGTTTTAGGCGGAGTGGTATCTGCTCTGAATGTTTTCTGTTCCAGAGGAGACAAGGTACTCCTTCACTCTCCCACCTACATAGGATTTACCGGCAGTCTGAAAAACAACGGTTACGACATGGTCTTAAGTCCTTTAAAACGTGATGAAAAAGGCGTATGGCGTATGGATTTCGAAGATATGGAGAAAAAACTGTCCACTGAAAATATCCACGCCGCCGTTTTCTGTTCTCCCCACAATCCCTGCGGCCGGGTGTGGGAACGCTGGGAACTGGAAAAAGCCATGGCCCTCTTCCAGAAATATGACGTCTATGTAGTTTCTGACGAGATCTGGTCAGATCTGATCCTGGAGGGACACAAGCATATTCCCACCCAGTCTGTAAGCCCTGACGCCAGGATGCGCACCGCCGCATTCTACGCTCCGAGCAAAACCTTTAATCTGGCCGGACTTGTGGGAAGTTATCATATTGTTTATAACAAATGGATCCGGGACCGTATGGAGAAAGAATCCTCTCTTTCCCACTATAACAGCATGAATGTTCTGAGCATGCATGCACTGATCGGCGCCTACAAGCCGGAAGGCTATGAGTGGGTGGATCAGCTCTGTCAGGTGCTCACAGACAATGTAAATTATGCTTATGACTACATCACCACCCATTTTTCCGGCGTAGAGCTGTCAAGACCGGAAGGAACCTACATGCTCTTCCTGGACTGCACCAGATGGTGCCAGGAACATGGAAAGACTCTGGACGAGCTGGAAGCCGCCGGGATCCAGGCAGGGGTTATCTGGCAGGATGGCAGGCCTTTCCATGGTCCCTGCTCGATCCGCATGAATCTGGCCCTTCCCCACAGCCTTGTTAAAGAGGCTATGGACCGGCTGGATAAATACGTATTTAACGCCTAAGTCTTATGAACCTGACAAGAGCTGCCCTATAAAACCCAAAACGGTTTTATAGGGCAGCTCCATTTTAAACGATCAAAGTTCACAGGTCATGGCACCTGACATGACGCATACGCCCCTGGCCCCGGCGGCCAGGGTTCTTTCTATCTGCTTCCGGTCCAGACGAATCCCTCCAATGGCATATACCGGCAGAGAAACCGACCGACAGATCTCCTCCAGGAACTCCAGGCCTCTGGGGGGCAGGCCTTTCTTGCAGTCTGTGGCGTAAATATGCCCGGCGATCACATAATCTGCTCCCAGTGTTTCTGCCTCCCGGGCTTCCCGGACACTGTGGACAGAACAGCCCAGAATTATCTTTTGGTCCAGTCCCTGTCTTCCAGTCTTCCGGAAGACAGGCAAGGGGAGCTGAAGACCCCTGGCCCCTGTTTTTACCGCCGCTTCCGGGTAGGTATGGCAGTAAAAAGGCACCTGGTATCTGTCACAGATTTCTTTTACTTCTTCTGCAAGTTTCTCATATTCCGGCAGATCCAGATCCTTTTCTCTTAGCAGGATCCTCTCTGGCCCCTTTTGGCATAAGATCTCCATCTGATCCAGAAAAGGACGGATGGCAAGCTTCCGGTCGGTAACCACAGTTATCCGGGACCAGAGGTCTTTTTCTGTCTCCAGGGTCTGTATTTCTTCTCTACACATAGACATACTCCGCCATAACCGGCTGGAGATTTTCTCCCAGCAGACTGTCATAGACTTCCTGGACAGACCGTCCGTCTGAAATCTCAAACTGAGCGTCTCCCTTATCTTCCAGCTCTTCTACATGCTCGCCGATACCGGTGCTGACTCCGGCGGAAATCTTGGTAGCGGCGATCTTTACCAGGTTGTCCCTTACTCTGGCGCACTCTCTTGTAGAGATGGTGATCCCTGCAAAAGGCATAAACAGACGGTAGGCGCAGACTACCTGCAAAAGCTGGGCCTCATGAACGTCCATAGGATTGATCTTATCGTTGTTAATAATCGGACGAAGTCTCGGGCAGGAGAAAGAAATCTCTGCCTGAGGATATTTTTTCTGGAGATACCAGGCATGCATACCTGTGGCAAAAGCGTCTTTCCGAAAATCGTCCAGTCCCAGAAGGGCGCCGAAGGCTACTCCCCTCATACCGCCCATAAGAGCTCTCTCCTGGGCGTTGACACGATAAGGGTAGATCCTTTTATGCCCTGCCAGATGGAGGGTCTCATATTTGTCTGCATGATAAGTTTCCTGGAAGACCGTGACATAGTCTGCCCCGCATTTATGAAGGTAGGCGTATTCATCGGAATTCATAGGATAAACCTCCAGACCGATGACCCTGAAATATTTTCTGGCGATCTTACAGGCCTCTCCGATATATTCTACTGTGGATTTTTTCCGGCTCTCTCCTGTCAGGATCAGGATCTCCTGAAGACCGGATTTGGCGATGGCCGCCATTTCCTTATCAATCTCTTCATAGGTGAGCTGGGCTCTTTTGATCCTGTTATGGCAGTTAAATCCGCAGTATATACAATAATTTTCACAGTAATTGGCTATGTAGATAGGGGTAAACATATAAATAGAATTGCCAAAATGCTTCCTGGTCTCCTTCTGGGCGCACTGGGCGATCTCCTCCAGAAGAGGAAGGGCCGCCGGTGAAAGGAGGGCCTTAAAATCTTCCGGTGTCTTATAGTCATGGGAAAGAGCCCTTCTTACATCTGCCTCTGTATACAGGGTGTAGTCACAATTTCTTGCAGCCTCCCGGACTTTGTCCATTACATCGCTTTGGATCACTTCCATATCCGGCAGATATTTCATATGATCCGTCCGCTTTCCTTTTTCCAGAAATTCTTTTACTTCCTCATTGATGATACTTTCGTTTACGTGATTTTCCTGACTCATTGTCTCTGCCTCCTAGTCCTGAAGATATCCTGTAAGGGGTGATGAAGGGCTGGCTCCTTTTTCCATAACTCTTCCCAGTCCGGAAAGGTAAGCCTCTCTTCCTGCTTCTATAGCCTTACGGAAGGCATCAGCCATAAGAGGCACATCTCCTGCTGTTGCAATAGCGGTATTGGCCATGACTGCCGCGGCACCCATTTCCATAGCCTCGCAGGCCTGAGAAGGTCTTCCGATACCGGCGTCTACAATAATAGGCAGATCGATCTCATCAATGAGGATCTGGATAAATTCTTTGGTGCACAGGCCTTTGTTAGAGCCGATGGGCGCTCCCAGAGGCATGATACAGGCGGCTCCTGCCTGGACCATATCTCTGGCGGCATTGAGATCCGGATACATATAGGGCATAACGGTAAAGCCTTCTTTGGCCAGGATCTCTGTAGCTTTAATGGTTTCCTGGTTGTCTGGAAGAAGATATCTGGTATCCCGCATGATCTCAATCTTTACCAGATCGCTGCCGCAGACTTCTCTGGAAAGCCTGGCGATCCGCACTGCCTCCTGGGCGTCTCTGGCTCCTGAAGTATTCGGCAGAAGACTGACGCCTTTTGGGATATAATCCAGGATATTGGCGGCGCCCCCTTCGTTTACCCGGCGAAGAGCCAGGGTAATGATCTGGGCTTTTGCCTGCTCTACCGCTGCCTTTATCAGATCCAGAGAATATTTCCCGGATCCCAGAATAAATCTGGAAGTAAATTCATGGTTTCCGATTTTCCAAGTGTCTTTTGTATGGTTCATTTTTCTTCCCTCATTTCTTAGTTTGCCTTTTGTTTCCTTTTCTCTTGTTTCAGAAGTTTCTTTCCCTCCAGCCAGGGAGCCTGGCTTTCTCTTTCCCGGGCCCGAATCTCATTGCAGGATCAGTTCCAGGATCAGGTTTGCCTCATGGGCAGCGCACAGGGCCACCCTGGGGGCTGCCAGTCCCTGTCCCTCCTCGATCCCGGAAATCCCGTCTCCGCAGAGATAAAAATTTTTTCCCACCTGTCTGGTGACTATGGCATTGCTCCTTCCAAAGCCAGCCATGCCGCTGGCGCAGACCAGCGGTTTTTCAGGAAAAAGCTCCAGACAGCTGTTGACCAGCATGGCTTTATTTTCCGGCCTGTCAAAAGCTTCACAGATAATATCCGCATTTTGAAAAAGCCTGGGAATATTTTCTTCTGTGACCCTTTCGCAGCTGGTCTTAATATCCAGCCATGGATTGATCTGAAGAAGCTGCTCTTTCAGGGCTTCCGTCTTATCCATACCCAGGTGAGAGATAAAATAATGCTGCCGGTTCAGGTTGGTCATATCCACCTTATCAAAATCAACAAGGTGAAGATGTCCCACTCCTGCTCTGGCCAGAAACACAGACACATGAGAACCCAGTCCTCCAAGACCGGCCACTGCCACCTCTGCATTTCTCAGCTTTTCTACTTCTTCCCTGGTACACCGGGCAAGAAGGGCCTCTTGCAGTTCTTCCCTGGATGGGATCCTTTTCTCCATAAGATCAGCCTCCTCCTACAAAACTGACGATCTCGATCCGATCCTCTTCCAGGATCTCTTCTGTGGGATAATTTTTCTTTGGAACGATCTCTCCGTTCTTTTCTACAGCAACCCGGTCTGTCCGGTAATTTCTTGTTTCCAGCAGCTTCTCCACTGTCAGACCGGCCTCCCAGGACGCTTTTTCTCCATTTATGATCATCTTCCTCTCCTTTCCAGAATTTCTGCCACACAGAGAGGCTTTACTCTATGGTACTGTCCGTCATGCCTCAGGAATATTTATACATTTTATGCGAATTTGTCGAGCACAGCTTTGAGACCATAGGCTCAAAGCAGCGCAGACTGAGCAGTAAAATGTATAAATATTCTCATTCTGATTAATGGGACAGCCCCATAGAATAAAAAAGGGTTCACGAAGTAATACACCCGTGGTGGTGCACCCCTTCATGAACCCATTGGCTCACTCTCAACTGTGATCTGTATTCTGTTTTTTATATGGAACCATAGCTTGGGACTTCTCTCAGCTTTCCGGACTTATCGCACAAAAAGAAAGGAGACGGACTCTGCCATCTCCTGAAATCTCATCTTTCTTCCTACGTTGGCATTATCCAAATCAGGTTCCCGGGTCGAAGTTCACAACTTCCTCTCAGCCTGTTTACAAGCTCCCCTGTTTTTTTACTTTTTCAGTATAACCTTCTTTCCCTTTTCTGTCAAGATAAATTTATCAGACAGACTATTTCAGATCATCCCCAGAGATCTGAAAATATACAGCCAGGCAGTGACAGTAAAGGCGCTTCCCAGTGTAGTCAGCATAACCACGCTGGAAGTCAGCGTTCCCTCATGATCCATATTTTTTGCCATCACATAACAGCTTACCGTAGTAGCGGAACCCAGCATGATCAAAATGGCTACCAGTTTTTCCTGGCGGAATCCCATAGCTGCCGCCAAAGGAAGGAACAATGCGCAGAACCCTGCCAGCTTCAGAAAGGAGGCTGCTGCAGCCGGTCCTTTCTGACCCAGAGCCTTTTTGAAATCAAAGGAAGCTCCCATGGCCATCAATCCCAGTGGCGTTGCCGTAGCCCCGATACTGCTGACCGTTTTCTGTGCGATCTGGGGCAGGGGCAGTCTCAGCAAAGACCAGGCCATTCCCACCAGGATACCGATAATAATAGGGTTTGTAACGATCCCTTTCAAAGTCTTCTTAACAGTACCTGCATCCAGGGTCCTTCTTTCTGGACTGAAGAAAGAAAGGACCACTACCGCCATAATATTATACAGAGGAACACTGCCAATGATCATCAGAGGAGCGATCCCTGCAGAACCATAGATGTTCTGGATAAAAGCAATCCCAAGAAGAGCGGCGCTGCTCCGGTAAGAAGCCTGGATAAGCTCTCCCCTGATGCTCCGGTCTTTCAGAAGAAGGGAAAGAAGACCGGCAAGGAGGATCTCCAGAAATGTAACAGCAAAACAGAAAAAAACAAATTTTCCATCCCACATTTCATAAAAATCCACAGTAGCCAGATCCTGGAATAAAAGCACCGGCAAAGGCACCCGAAAGACAAATTGATTCATCTTTGAAGCAAACCCTTCGTCGATCCAGCCGATCTTCCTGAGAGCCAGTCCCAGGACCATCAGCAAAAATACAGGTATCGTAGCATTCAGACTAAAAATAAGATTCTCCATGGCCGTTCTTTGTGTCTTCCTTTCAAGTTTTTGACCACCCGGATTATTCCTGGGTTTCCTCTGTTTGGTCTACAAATTTTTTCTTATAATTCTCCATACATTTTTCAATAACTTCCACTGCCGCAATGGGGCCGCCGAACTCATTAACCGTAGTGCTCTTTCCTTCCAGATGTTTATAGATGGTAAAGAAATGTTTCAGCTCCTCAAAAATATGTTTCGGCAGTTCATGGATATCTGTATATCCCATGTAAGTAGGATCTCCATAAGGGATCGCAATGATCTTCTCATCTCCCATTCCCCCGTCTTCCATCTTCATAACCCCTATGGGATAACACCGGACCAGAGTCATAGGCAGAATAGATTCCGAGCACAGCACCAGCACATCCAGAGGATCTTTGTCATCTCCGTAAGTTCTGGGAATAAATCCATAATTCATAGGATAGTGGGTTGCGGTAAACAAGATCCTGTCCAAAGACAGCATACCCGTTTCCTTATCCAGTTCATATTTTTTGTTACTCCCCTTTTCAATCTCGATCACTGCCATAAAATCTGTGGGGTAGATCCGCTCCTCACTGATATCATGCCAAATGTTCATAGAAATACCTCCTAGTATAATAAGGTAGTGTCAAAAACTACCTGTTTTTTATTGTCCAAATGTTTTAAAAACCTTGAT
>ERZ1643247.158-NODE-158-length-91894-cov-19.399580_pt1 | contig 91894 bp, 84 predicted proteins | sample MGYA00579264_ERZ1643247 | MGnify/ENA primary metagenome ERZ1643247 (study PRJEB29033, sample SAMEA4952262) | chicken gut metagenome | biome: Broiler Chicken; feature: Gastrointestinal Tract; material: Caecum | place: Ireland | collected 2018 | study: Broiler... | reverse complement strand
AATCTTTAAAAAGTCGCTTAACCAGATTGGATCCTATAAATCCAGCAGCGCCAGTCACTAATATTGTTTTTCCGTTCAAATCCACATAACTCATCTCGCGGTTCTCCTTTGTTTCTTATTGGCTTCTAAAATCTTTCTATGATCGAAATCACTGTGGAAAATTCATCCGAATATACATAACATCTTCATGATTTCCACAGTACCCTTTCTGCTAAATAATTTATTCTGTCTAATTTCATGTCTGGGTCTGTCCGATCAACGCAATACAAAATCTTGTCAAATCAATGTCTGAAATGTTCATTTCTGGTTCATCACCACCAACTATTTCATTTAGGGCAGACACCTCAAATGTTGAATACTTTATTGCCTTCAATTAGCTTCAATAATCCCATTTGGATAAACACCTTTGTACATAGCAATCGGGAAATGATGCTTCTCATGTAACTAATATCATTTGGACAGACCTGTCATATATGTAACGAACATTTCTAAAAGGCCCTTGATTTATCAAGCTTTCAGCGGTGTGGACATCATTCTTTCTATCATGACTTACGCTTTATAATGACCTCATCACTGTCTGCGTCCATCTATCCAAAATGAAAAATTTCATGTTTCTCAAGCTCAGCCAGCCTCCCCACTTTCGCTTTATAATAGGTAGCCACCCCTCCTGCTTCATCGGACTTTCGCTTTATAATGAAGAAATCACTATACAAACGCTTCTACACAAAACCATCTTTTCCAACCCATTTTCATGAGTTTTCCGGTCATCATACTGTTTTCCCAATCAACTAATTCTTGAGGCTAACCATTTATATAACTTCAAGCACTTTCGCAGCTCTTCAGCTCCATTCTTCCCGGGGCCCTATACGGCTCCGGCGGGCGGTGCTCATACCCATAGCCGTCTCCCTGTAGGCGCCGGCCTTTTATGGTTTCCCATAAGATCTATGAAAATGGCGCTTAATCCGCCAGTTTTCATCTTGTTCATAACATTTTTTCACTAATATTTTTAACTTATCTAATTTTACAGGACTAAATTTCAGGCTTGCTTTCGCAGCCTGTTTATCCATAAGCAAGATCACTGTCTATCAGTTTTTGTATGTTCTGTCTGAAAAGAATTTCTGCACTTTATTCCCAGATTCCAGGCGGAATTCAGGTAACGGTTCCCCTGATGTCCGTTTTCACACTGATACAAACTTCCATAGGTCCTTATTTTTCCTCCGCATACGCTGCACACAGAATTAATATTATGCTGTACGGATTCCAAAACAGTGATTCCCTCCCGCCATGCTTTGTATTTGATTTTCTCACGTATAGCAGAACTAAGATGAATAGGGGAAAAATTTCCCGCCTGTTTCATGATATAGGTCTGATAAACGTTCTCAAACTGCGGTAGTACAATAATTTTCGCTTCATGGACCTTGCAGTAATCCACTGCCTGTCTGCTGTACTGATGAGAGTAATAATCGTTCAGATTTTTCAGCTTCTCCCAGTATTTTCTGTTGGCTCTGGGATTTCCCCCTCCCCCTGCGGCTTTCTGGGATTTTTCTATTTTTTCCAGTAAAGTCCGACAGCGGAATGCATACTCAGCTCCGCCTTTCAAAAACAAACAGCTTTCTTTTTCACCGGAATGACCTATGATACAGCACACCATCAATGCATTTTGGTTTGTAAAGATTACAGAACACATTTTTGCGCTGTCCGCCATTTTCTGTTTTGCAGTTCTCATATCGCTTACCGGAGTTTTCCACGGGATATGAAGCTCGGTCCGTTTTTCTTTCAGGATCAGCGTCGGGGACATCATCTGTCCTTCCTGGGGAACTGTATTCCCTCGCAATTTACATCGTGTCCATTGCCATACTGAACCATTCCACAGCTTCAAAAAAATTTCATTTCCAGTAAAATCTTTATACATTCCTTTATAAAAAGTTACCGATTCTGCAAATTTTTCTGTCCTTGCTTTTTGTTCTTTTCTGGAAAGGAAACTTCTTGCCGCCGCTATAGCGCTGTTTATAGCCGCTCTGCGGAAATAAAGAGGAACTTTTTTCCAGGGAAGAGGGTTGGAAACAGGCCTTTTTTCTCTCCCTGTGATCGTCATCTTTTCCAGCTCTCTCATGGCTTCCTGGGAACTGGAAAATCTTTCTCTGTTGACTCTTTGAACCGCTTTCCCATCCGGACTCTTTTCTGCTGCGTTATTCTCCTCCACCATATCCAGATAGAGACTGTAGTAAAAATAAACAATCTCGTTATAAAGCTCTTGTGTTTTTCTCATCCAGTCAGTATGACGGGACAAAATATTGAATTTTCTCACAGTCACAGAATAATATCCTGTCTTTTCCATAAGAAAAACACCCCAGATTTTTCGCGAAGTAATATGATAAGCGATATTTATTATTAACAACCGTTATTCTAGCACATAAATTTTTTTATGTAAAGGCATATATCTGACGTAAATTATGCAATTTTGATCATTTATGCAGTTTCCGGCAGTATTAAATAGATGAAAAAAATAAATTTTGCCTGTGAAGCTTCTTTTTATATAGGAAAACACCTGAGATTTTTTCATGAAGCATATTAATTCACGAAAAAAACGGCCTTGGCCCGTCCTTCCCGCATATAAGGAGGACGGTTTCCAAAGCCGTTTTCGGCGTCAACGCACCGACGCTATATTATTTCTGTTCTAAATCCTATGAAGTTTCTCAATCAGTTCCGCCGCGCTTTCCGTCTGGCCCAGATACCCGAACTCATTGGAAAACACCACCGCGCCCAGAAGGATCTGCTGATAGGAACGGTGATCCAGATAAAACTGGATACGTTCCATTAAATGTTTCATAGTTTCTTCCAGGATCCCGTGTTTTTTCAGTACTGCCAGAGCCTCGTCTGTAGTATTGCAGTTCAGGATTTCTTTTGCGCATGTAAGACCTCCGCCGGCGCGGACAGCATTGGCACATAAAGTTTCCATTCTGGCGTCCGCGCTGTGGGAATGGGTATTCATGATCCCTGACGCCACCTTGACAAACTTTCCGATATGGGCCACAAAAAGAATTCCTTTTGCCCCCATATTCACCGCCATATCAATGGTTTCGCCTACATAATTGCTGCATTTTATATTTTTTTCAAAAGGCAGCTCCATATGCTCCCGGAGATAATCCGCCCCGTAGTTTCCCGGTGTTACGAGAAGATATTCCATCCCCTCCGCTCTCTTCTGGGACATTTCCGCTCGGATACTCTCAACAAGGGCCGTTTCACTCATAGGCTCTACGATTCCGGAAGTTCCAAGAATGGAAATCCCTCCCTGGATGCCCAGCCTCGGATTAAATGTTTTTTGTGCGATTTTTTCTCCTTCGGGAACAAAGATCGTAATTTTCATCCGGCCATCATAGTGATATTTATCTGCTGCCTCTTCCGCCGCTTTTAAAATCATGGCCCGCGGAACAGGATTGATCGCCGCTTCGCCGATTTTCTGGGAAAGCCCCGGCTTCGTCACTCTGCCTACGCCTACGCCGCCTTCAAGGTCGATCTGCGGAACAATCTTCAAAAATTCCATATCTTCGTTTAAGCATGAGCTTCTTTTTTCCACTTCTTTCTTCTCTTCAGTGACAGGCTCTCTCTGTTTTTTCCATTCACCGGCATCTGTCTTCTCTGCTCTCGCATAGATCAGAAGTCCGTCCGTAGTATCCGGGTCGTCACCCGCGTCCTTTCGTACCGCGCAGGATACCGCATTGTCTTCTCTCTGAATATCCAGAAGCTCCAAATTCAGAAGGATTCCCTTTGGCGTCATAATCGGAATCTCCCTGATCTCACTGCCGCCCAGGAGCATTTCCGCCGCTCCCTTTGCCGCTGCTGCCGCGCAGGTTCCGGTAGTATATCCAAAACGGAGTTTTTTGTTGTTTTTTATAATGTAATAATCCTCCAGGCCTGTTTTATGTTCCATGGAGAACCTCCTTTCCCAAAAATACATCTGAATTTTCGCACTTTTTATTCTAGCATGTGATACCCGGATACGCAAGAAAAGACAGGCTGACTGCTCCTGTCTTTTCTCTTCTCCGCCTTTTGCGGCTTACTCTTTCTTTTTACAAATACTGCTCCACTGGCAGTCAGGACATATTTTTTCTCTCCCGACACCGGAAATAATTTTCTTTCCCACTCTCCGGGCAAGTTCTTCCCAGGACAGAGTCTCCCCGTATTTCAGCCCGCAGGCTTTCAAAACCCTGCTGTCGTATTCTTCTACCTTTTCGTCCGAAACACAGCCGTTCCCTCTGCGGTTGGGGCATTTGGCACAGATATCGTCCGCGCCCGCCGTGATCCGGATCTTTTTGCCTTTTTCCAGAGCATCCTTAATATGTCCCATATGAACGGCAAAATCTTCGCTGTAACCTTTCCCTTCAAAAAACTGCAGACACAGCCCGTGATGAGGCCGGATGCAGATTGTTTTTTCCTTTTGATCCTCGATACCCATCTGCTATCCCTCCATATTTTTCAGCACAGGCGCAAGCTTCCTGGACAAAACGCAGGCAAGAACGATCTTCGCCGCGTCGGGAAGAATAAACGGAATCACGCACCAGCCAAGAACCGCGCCGACGCCAACTGTACCGGCAGTTCTTGCGTATACAAGCATAAACCAGGCTGTCCCCACTGCATAGCAGGCCAAAAGCCCAAGCGTCATGGAAAGGATCTGGACCGGCAGTTTTCTTCCCATGATTTTTTCTATTCCCCACATAACAAAAGCAGAAAAAAGAAATCCCGCAATGTATCCTCCAGTCTGTCCGGCTAATACGCCGATTCCTCCGGAAAATCCCGCAAATACCGGAATTCCCGCCGCGCCCAGCAGAATATAGACCAGAACCGCAAGCGTTCCTCTTTTTCCTCCCAGCACTCCCACGGCAAAAAATACTGCGAAAGTCTGAAGAGTAAAGGGTACTGCCGCAGGAATGGAAATCCATGAGCATATGGCGATCATAACCGCAAAAACCGCTATGTATGTAATATCTTTTGTTTTTCTGAATTCTAACCTCTTAGGCTCCGGCATCTTCTTTCTCTCCTGTCCCATATTTTTGCATTTTGCAGAAACATCGGCAAATGTAAATACGCCAATCCGGTTCTGACGGAAAAAATATATCATGCTCTTCTCATATTGTCAACCTTGTTTTATTTGTAAGTTTACATTATGTTTTCTGGTTTTGCTAAACATGCTTAAAAGGTATCTATAATAATTAATCAGAAGTATTGGACATTTTCCGGCTTCCGCTGTACAATTCATAAAAACACAGTCTGACGTTTGATTTGGCATCGGAAAATCTTTAAGTATTCATAAGGAGGCTATTATGAAAAACTATCATCTTACAGATCCGGAATTTGCAGAAAGGTTTGAACATTTTGCCTTTGAGGAGGTTGTTCACGAAGAGGGCCAGACCCTGGATGAGGTGACCCGCCATATGGCTGTTCTCGCCGCCCTTTTGGGCTGTCAGGGCGTTGACGCCTTCCGGCTGGAGGTTCCCAGGGCTCTGGATGCAGGCGTAACTCCTGTCATGGTAAAAGAAATCGTCTATCAGGCAGTAGACTATCTGGGAATCGGCCGTGTGCTTCCCTTCCTGGACGCGGTAAACGACATTCTCACAGACCGCGGGATCAGTCTTCCTCTGGAAGGACAGTCCACAACCACTATGGAAGACCGGCTGGAAAAAGGAGCGCAGGCCCAGGCCGATATTTTCGGCAGTCACATGAAAGAAGCGTGGAAAACAGGACACATCAACCGCTGGCTTGCCTCCAACTGCTTTGGCGACTACTACACCCGGAAGGGGCTTGATCTTAAACAGAGGGAAATGATCACCTTCTGTTTCCTGTCCGCCCAGGGCGGATGCGAACCTCAGCTTACCGCTCACGCCAAGGGAAATATGAATCTCGGAAACGACAAAGAATTCCTGACAAAAGTCGTTTCCCAGTGTCTTCCCTATATCGGCTACCCCCGAAGCTTAAACGCCATAAACTGCATTAATAAAGCCGCCGGAGAATAACCTGGCGCGGTGCGGATTCTTCTTTTTCTCTCTTGTCTAAAGCGGAAGATAATGTTAGAATCAAGATAGGCTTTCAGAAGCGATTTCTGATGAGCGGCCATTCTATCTTATGCTGTGTACTGTTTTGTCACGGCGAATATTATCAACAATGCGGAGGAAAAAATATGAAGAAACTTAAAGTTGTAAAAGGCGCGGAATGTATGGCATGTCTGGAGTGTGTGATCGCATGTTCCACCAGCTTTTATAAGGAATTCGACCCGGATAAATCCTGCATTCAGATCATTGAAAAGAACGGAAGCCCGAAGCCTATGGTCTGCGTACAGTGCGGCAAATGTGCAAAAGCCTGTCCTGAGGAAGCGATCACTCAGAACGCGAAGGGCGTTTACATGATCAATAAAAAGAAATGTACCGGCTGCGGCAAATGTGTGGAGGCCTGTCCTTTCGGCGTAATGGTCAAAGCAGAATCCTCCCCCACAAGCAGCAAATGTATTGCCTGCGGAATCTGCGCAAAAGCCTGTCCTGCAGGAGTTCTCGAGGTTGTAGAATCATAATTCGCCGTCATATGACAGGAAACGGAGTACAGGGAGAAATCTTCCTGCGCTCCGTTTTCTTTATTCCTTCCTTCTTTCCTCTTATCTTCTTTTGAGAGAATCCCTGTTTCTTCTTTAACAAGTCGTTTTTCTTATATTATATGTCTGTTTATAAATTGAATTGAGGATTTTATGACGTTATTATTTTATAAAATCCAAAAAACGGATCCGGTTTTCCCTGAAAGAACCGGATACTATCATAAACAGGAGGTCTGACAAATGTTTCAGCTATTATTAGTTATTATCTACATATCCTTTATCAGTCTGGGGCTGCCTGACTCCCTTCTCGGCTCTGCATGGCCTTCCATATATCCTGAGCTTAAGGTTCCGGTCTCCTATGCCGGGATCATTTCTATGATCATCGCTCTTGGAACAATCGTCTCCAGTTTGCAGAGCGACCGCCTCACCCGGAAGCTTGGAACCGGAAAAGTAACTGCTGTCAGTGTGGGAATGACGGCCGCAGCCCTATTCGGCTTTTCTGTCAGCCATTCCTTCTGGATGCTCTGCCTCTGGGCTGTTCCCTATGGGCTCGGCGCCGGCAGTGTGGACGCTTCCCTGAATAATTATGTGGCTCTCCATTATGAGAGCCGTCATATGAGCTGGCTTCATTGTATGTGGGGCGTAGGAGCCACCATAGGCCCCTACATCATGGGATTCGCCCTGACAGGAGGAATGACCTGGAACGGAGGCTACCGGATCATTTCTATGATTCAGATCGTTCTGACCATTCTTCTGGTGGTCAGCCTTCCTCTGTGGAAAGGAAAAAACTCCTCTGGTTCTTCTTCGGAAAATTCCCAGGCTCAGCCCAGCGCTCTTTCTATAAGGAATATTCTGCGGATTCCAGGTGCAAAAGAAGTGATGGTCTGCTTTTTCTGTTACTGCGCGGTAGAACAGACAGCAGCTCTGTGGGCCAGCAGCTATCTTACCTTATATAAAGGTGTACCGGCAGAGACGGCGGCAAGATTCGCAGGTATGTTTTTTATCGGAATCACTGTTGGACGGGCCTTAAGCGGCTTTATCACAATGAAACTGAATGACGTACAGATGATACGTCTGGGACAGGGACTTATCGGAGCGGGTGTTCTGATCATGCTTCTTCCGCTGGGGGCCGGAGCCTCTCTCGCCGGTCTGATCATCATCGGCCTTGGATGCGCCCCTATATATCCATGTATCATCCATTCCACACCGGACCGTTTCGGAGCAGACAGATCACAGGCCATTATCGGTGTACAGATGGCCAGCGCCTATGTAGGCACCTGCCTGATGCCGCCTCTGTTCGGCCTGATCGCAAATCATGTCAGTGTTTCTCTGTTCCCGGTTTATATGCTGGTCATCCTTGTTCTGATGACAGTAATGCATGAGCTTCTGACAAAAAAGACCATGTCCCGGAAAAGTCCTGCGGACAAAACCTGCAGTCAGATTTCATGATATCCGCATTGCACATATGCGATACAGCATCAAGACAGACAAAGGAAACAGGGGCGGAACCGCCCCCTACTTCCTTCCTGTCTTTTTCTTTTTTGAAGATACACAGGAACCTGTGTAGGTAAGAGATACCAGAAGCCAGACGGCAGCTACCGCAAACACGGCAAGGATTCCCGTCTGGAAAAAGAGATGGCATATCATCGTCACTACAAGCAGCACCGGAATAAATTTATTTAATCTCATATACGTTTTGTAGGAGCTTCGGTAGATCATCTCCCGTTCCGCCTCATCGCAGCTTTCCAGCCATTTTTTCTGAAAGTTTTTGTCAGAAGGATCTCCCTTCATATACGGATGGGCAATCTGGATGGCCTTTACATACCGCACCTGCCAGAACCCTTCGTAAATCCCGCAGATACAAAATACGATGCAGGTATAAAGGAAACCTGTTCTGGCGCTCTCTGAGCTTTTAATATAATCTGCGGAGTATCCGAAGGAAAGGAAAATAAAGCTGCACACCAGTACAATAATGCTGATATTCATACCAATGGCTCCTGTCTTTTCCTCCTGATAGTCCAGAATGTCACATTCCTCATCCTCGGAACGGAGGATTTTTCTGCCGATACTTTTCAGTCTGTTAAGATAAAATTCTCCCAGAATCACCGCCAGCACAGTGACCGCAGTTAAGATCGGAAGGCTGTAAACCTGGATCCCGGCGTAAATCCCATGAAATACATTCTCCATATTCCCGCCGCTTTTTTTAAGAAAATACATAAGGCCGAAGCCCAGAACAGCGCCTGCCGCCGCGCTGATCAATATGATCAGTGCAAATCTCAGATAAGAATTGCCAGCTTTCGTTTTATTTTTCATCTTCTTCATCCTCCTCATAACTGAAAATATCTTCTACACTTACGCCGCAGATCTTTGCCAGCTTTAAAGCCAATGCAACCGATGGCGAATAGTCGCCTCTCTCGATCAGGCTGATGGTCTGTCTGGATACGCCTGCCAGCTTTCCCATTTCCGTCTGATTGACTCCCAGTCTGGTCCGATATTCTTTTAACTGATTAAATAAAGGCACAGTACCATCTCCTCTCTTTTATGTTTTCCGCGGATTATTTTGACAACTTTTCTTGTCATAATTATCATATCATTGACAACTATATTTGTCAATATAAAATGACAACTTTTTTTGTCATTTCAATCATCACAGCCTTTGTTTCACCGAAAGAGCGTCATTTTCACGATGAATACTCAAAAAAATCAGAGCAGAAACTCCCTATATTCAGTGAAATTCCTGCTCTGAACTTTGATTTATCCATTAATAAATAATGATCGGATATCCCCCGTCAATGGTATTGTAGATCAGGGCCGCCTGATCCTTTGGAAGATTGATGCAGCCATGGCTTCCCGCCCCGGTTTTATACCGGTTTCCCCCAAAAGAGGACTGCCAGGATGCGTCGTGAAGCCCCTGACCGTAAACAAAGGGCATCCAGTAAGTCACTTTCGTGTTATAGCCGTAAACGTCGCTGGTAAGCGTAAAGGGACTCGCCTTGTAGGCAATGGGCCACGCTCCCCGGTAGGTCTCCCTCTCCGGTGTGGGAGCCCCGCTGACGATATCTGTTTCCGTAATAAGCGCGCCGTCCTTATACAGCCACAGATGCTGATTGTCAAGGCTGACTTCAATATAACTGCCCGCCAGATCATCCTTCCCGTTCCGCTTCATTCCGCTGATGCTGTAGATGGGATCCCTGGTAACCGGCTTTCCGCTCTGGATGTCTTTAAGGAGCTGCGCAAGCTCCGTCTCCTGATCGATCTGGAATCCGTATTCATTGCTGGATACCGTCACATCATTTCCATAAGAGGTATGGAAAGTCCTGGGCACATAAATTGTATTATAGGCTGCTGCCAGATTCGACACATACTCTTGTGCCGCTGCCTGGTCAATGCTGATCGTTTCTCCATCTACTTTGATCCAGGAACTGATCACATCTGATCCGAGAACCTCTGTAGTTTCTCCGAAGGTATAAGTGACCGAAGCGTTTCTGTAGTTGGAAAGCTGCTGGTTCAGACTGGTAAGCTTTGCCTGCATATCCTGGGACTCCGCCGTCACAGGCTGCTGGTATACTTCCGTTCCTATCGTGATATCCACCTGTCCTCCCAGCGGTTCCTGCCGGATCGCATTGTCCAGCGTCTGATCCACATAGGCGAGAAGCCGCGCCTCATCGATCTGGTTTCCCTGCACTTCATTTACCAGGGTAAATTCCTTTTTTTCTTCATCGTAGGAGATATACGCGTCTTTGGAAGCGCTTCGCTCTTTCCCGCCGAAATTTTCGGCAGCAAGAATATTCTTCTCCTGGGTTTCGTCTTTTGTTACCTGATACATGATCTCGTAGTCTTCCTTTACCGCAAAGATCCTGCGGTTGGAAGCTCTTTTTACCTGAAGTTTCTGCAGGCTGTTTTTCAATATTTCTTCATCAAGAGAATATCCAAGATCCTTAAGGTTTGTACGGAATACCTCCTCTTTGTCTTCCTTGAAAACGATCTCCCTGTTCCCAAAGGTATGGAGGATCTTCTGTTCCGCCTCCTCTGCATTGAGCTTTGACACATCAAGGCCGTATATGGAGATCCCTCTGCCCAGAGTACCGGTATCTGATATTTGTATGTATAAAAACAGGCCCACGCCGAGAAGCACCATAGCCGCAATGCATATTCCTAAAATAATCTTCTGTGTTTTCCTGCTTAACCTTATTTTTTTCTTCATATTTTTCCCCTGATTTATTGTATTCTCCGTCTGTATAATTATTCCGGCCTTCTCCCCGGCGCCGGACAGACCTTTTCTTCTGTTCTTTTTAGATCCGGAAGGAAAATCTTCTGTTTCCCATGGCAGACTTTCCCCAGAATAATGCTCTACGATATTATATTAAGAAAAAATTTCCTTTCTGTAATTTCTATTTTCAGATATAGATGTTTTCCCGAATTTTTCTTTATTATAGCCCATTGCTTCCCTACAGACAAATCTTTCCTGACAAAGCAGGAAAAAGCATTGCCGTCCGGATTGCTCAGATATATTTTTTGTGATATTCTATATGCAAAATACCGGCGGCAAAAGCCCCGGATAACTCAGGAGTTTCAATGGACCGTACAGTGATTTACCAGATCAGCGGACAGGAAGAAGGTCTCGCTGTTTTAGAATATCTTCGGAAAAACGGATTTTCCAGACATATTTTAAGCGCAATGAAAACAGATAAAAACGCCATTCTTTTAAATGGCCTCCATGCCGGAGGGCGTGCTCCTCTCAGGGAGGGGGATCTTCTCCGGATACACGTTCCGGAGACGGAATCAGGAGAAAACATTGTCCCTGTCCCTATGAAGCTTTCCATCCTCTATGAAGACCAGGATATTCTTGTTGTCAGCAAGCCTGCCGATATGCCCGTCCACCCTTCTTTCGGCAATTACGAAAATACTCTTGCCAACGGGGTAGCCGCTTATTTTCAGGAAAAAGGACTCCTCTGTCCTTTCCGCTGCATCAACCGTCTGGACAGAGACACCTCCGGCGCTCTGATCCTGGCGAAAAATCCCCTCAGTGCCTCCATTCTTTCCGCACAGATGAAAAACAGGCTGATCCGCCGGACTTATCTGGCGGTGGTAAAGGGGATAACTCCTGAAAAAGGAACTGTATCCGCTCCCATAAGCCGCGTATCCGCTTCTGTGATCAAGCGTCAGGTGGATTTTTCGGAAGGCGATCCTGCTGTTACGCATTTTGAACGGCTTTCTGTCAGCCATGAACATTCTCTTCTGGAAATTCATCTGGAAACAGGGCGCACTCATCAGATCCGGGTACATATGGGATATCTGGGCTATCCGCTTCCGGCGGATTATCTCTACTGTCCGGATTATTCCCGGTTCAGCCGTCAGCCGCTGCACTCCTTCCAGCTTACGTTCACCCGTCCCGTAACAGGCGCGCCTCTCTGCGTTACGGCCCCTGTTCCTTCCGACATTTGGGAAAGATTCTAAAACAGCCGCTCCTCCACAATCCGGCGGTAATCCGGATATGGAGGAAAACGGCTGTTTTCTGTTCTTATTTATTTTTTTCGTAAATTACCAAAAGGCCCTTCAGAAGGAGATCTTCATCCTGAATGATCTTTCGTTTGCAGTGCGGAATGATCTTTCCCGACATACCGCCGGTAGCGATCGCCGTAACCTTTTTCCCGAGTTCTTCTTCGATCCGGTCGATAATGCCGTCTACTGCGGCTGCGTTTCCGTAAAGGATTCCGCTTTTCATACAGTCCACCGTGTTTTTTCCGATCAGTTTCTTCGGTTCTTCTATACTGATCCCGCTTAACTGAGATGCCCTGGAGATCAGGGCGTCCAGAGACACTCTTACTCCCGGCAGGATCATACCTCCCAGATAGCGTTTTTTCTCGTCCACCACAGATACCGTAGTGGCTGTCCCCATATCTACGATCACCAGGGGCACCGGATAATAGGTCAGCGCCGCCACAGCGTCCGCTACACGGTCCGCCCCCATCTCTCCCGGGTTGTCCAGCATGATGTTCAGCCCTGTCTTGACTCCTGGTCCCAGAACCAGTACTTCTTTTTTGAGGATCTTTTCCGCAGCCAGTTTGGCTACATTAGTGATCTGCGGGACAACGGAAGAAATAATACAGCCCTCAATATCCGTCCGCTTGATATGGTATATATCCAAAACTGTTTTCAGATCGATGGCATATTCCAGCTCCGTTTTGGTCCGGACAGTGGAAAGTCTTTCTATAAAATAAATTTTCTCTTTGTCAATACATCCAACCACAATATTGGTGTTTCCGATGTCAATAGCTAAAATCATATATTATACCGCCTGTTTTGCCGGCCGCTTCCAAGTGGCCTGAAATACTTTCAAAAGTGCCTTTCCAAGAGCTGCCACCAACACTGCCGCGGCAACTGCTTCCGGAATGCCGGAGGCCGTAACAGTTCCCATGATCAGACCGAAAACTGCTGTAACGGCAACTTCCTGAGCCCTGGCATATTCCTGGGCAAACAGAAAATAAATACTTCCCATTACAAAAACAGTATTCACCATGGAGCCGATAAATCCGGTAATGACAAGTGATAAATATGTATTCAGCTTTATCCTTCTGAACAGGATCCACAGCCATCCGGAAATCAGACCGATCAGAATACGGCAGCCCACCGAAATCCATATGGCCTTCAGAACTCCGGCCAGTCCGGTAGTGCTTAAAAAAGGCGAGAACGCAAAGGATAAAAGCGTAGGCGCCATAGTATTGCTGATCAGAGAACAGATGCCGAAAACCGCTCCGAGAATCACTCCGGCAGAAGGTCCTAAAAGAATGGCTCCTACAATTACCGGAATATGTACAGTTGTCGCCTTAATGATCGGAAGCTGTATCATTCCCAGCGGAGTATTCGCCAGAAGAATGACGATCGCAGCCATAAGTGCAACACTGACCATCCAACGAGTGTCTTTTTTGTTTGTTTCCATGAGAATTCCTCCTTGTTATCGTTCCCTTCCGGGATACAATACGGTGCGGAACAGCGGGCTGATATCACCCGCTTCCTGGTGAACGGGTTACACTCCTCTCGCTTTCAGCATGGAGAGAATTTTATCCAGGATGATATTGGCTGCATCCTCTTTGCTCATAAGCTCAAGTGATACGTCCTCATCCTTTGTAATCAGGGTCAGTACGTTGGTGTCGCCCTGGAATCCGGCGCCTGCCACCTTAAGATTGTTGGCCGCCACCATATCCAGATTCTTTTTTACCAGCTTGGCCCTGGAATTACGGATCATATTCTGTGTTTCCATGGAAAATCCACACAAAAACTGGTCCGGACGGCGGTGTTCTCCCAGATACTGAAGGATATCGTCCGTCTTTTCCAGCGCAATGGACATTTTTCCATCCTGCTTCTTTACTTTTTCTTCCGCCACTCTGGCCGGGCGGTAATCCGCCACTGCCGCGGCTTTGATAATAATATCCTGCTCCCCGCTTATGGAAGTTACAGCCTGAAACATCTCTTTTGCCGTTATCACAGGAACTACTTTCACAAAGGGAGGAGGAGCAATGGAGCAGGGGCCGCTGACAAGCGTTACCTGCGCTCCCCGGAGCATTGCCTGTCTTGCAATGGCGTATCCCATCTTTCCGGAAGAGTGGTTTGTAATATAACGGACCGGATCGATAGCTTCCTGGGTAGGCCCTGCCGTCACCAGGATCTTCCGCCCCTCCAGATCCTTTTCCATAGCGATCTCTTTCAGGATATACGAAAGCAGCACTTCCGGCTCCGGCATTTTTCCGGCTCCTGTATCTCCGCAGGCCAGATATCCGCTGGCCGGCTGGATCACCTGATAGCCGTAATGCTCCAGAATCTTAAGATTATCCTGGACGACAGGATTTTCAAACATATTTGTATTCATAGCAGGGGAAATAATTTTTTTACATTTGCATGCCATAACAGTAGTGGTCAGCATGTCGTCGGCGATGCCGTGAGCCAGCTTTCCGATCACATTGGCGCTGGCCGGCGCGATCATCACCACGTCCGCCTGCTTTGCGATCGATACATGTTCCACCTGAAACTGAAAATTCCGGTCAAAAGTATCCACCAGGCACTTATTCCCCGTAAGTGTCTCAAAGGTAATGGGATTGATGAAATTCGTGGCGTTTGCTGTCATCAGCACATGTACCTGCGCATGGAGCTTATTCAGCGCGCTGGCCAGATATGCGGTTTTATATGCGGCAATGCTTCCGGTAACTGCCAGAAGTACTGTTTTTCCTCTTAACATTTCTTCAATCCTCCTTTTTTCTGAACTTTCTCTGTACCAGACATGTCTGTTATATTATAATCAGCATAGGAAACAAATGCAATGTATTTTTCATCTGTTTGCATTTTTATACACCTTTTTGTTTTCTGTAACAATCGCGCCTGTACCCGGAACCGTGTCCCATGTACCGGCGCTGCCGTCAAAAGGAAAGGAAAATCATATGAAAAATTATCAGATTACCCAGTGGTGCGCCCGCTTTATCCGCGAACAGGTGCAGCCGGGAGATTTTTGCATTGACGCAACTATGGGAAAAGGAAACGACACACTGCTGCTGAGCATGCTGGCAGGGCCCTCCGGCAGGGTTCTGGCCTTTGATGTTCAAAAAGAGGCTCTCCTCCTTACAGAGAAACGGCTTCAGGAGGCAGATGCTCCCAAAAACTATACTCTTCTTCTGGACTCTCACGAAAGGATTTCCTGCTATGCTTCTCCGGGATCCGTAAGCTGCATTGTTTTTAATCTGGGCTACCTTCCGGGAGGCGATCATTCCATGGCCACAAAAGCCGGATCCACGATTCCGGCGCTCAGACAGAGCCTTTCTCTTCTTCAGAAAGGGGGACTGATCTCTCTGTGCATTTACAGCGGCGGCGATTCCGGATTCGAGGAGAAAGACGCTGTACTTTCCTGGCTGTCCGGGCTGGATCCCAGAAAATATCTGGTGATCCGCAGCGATTATTATAACCGCCCCCATAACCCACCTATTCCTGTACTGATCATACGTTTGTAGGCGAAAACACAGCGGTCTCTTTGCCTGACGGACGCAGACCGCCGCCGGCAGTCGCAAAACGGGACAGCTCCTCCTTCGAGGATGACTGTCCCGTTCTCTGCAGATTTTTCAGTCTATGATCTTAATACTTTCAATCACCGGCTGTTCGTCTTTTTCAATGGTGCCGTTATTGTCGGTAGGCTTGGCGTCCTTGCAGATTTTGTCCACAACGTCCATTCCATCTGTCACATGGCCGAAAGCCGCATAGTCTCCGTCCAGGAAAGTGCTGTCCGCCTGAACAATGAAAAACTGGGAGCTTCCGCTGTCCGGATCTGCCGCTCTTGCCATGGAAACGGTACCTCTTGTATGGGAAATATCATTTTCCACTCCGTTGTTCGCAAACTCTCCCTTAATATTCTCGTCCGCTCCTCCGGTTCCGTCTCCGTTAGGGTCTCCTCCCTGGATCATAAATCCGTCCATGATCCGCCAGAAAGTAAGTCCGTCATAGAAGCCGTCCTGCGCCAGCTTCACAAAGTTTGTCACAGTAATGGGCGCCGTATCCGCGTCAAGCTCCAGGTCAATGGTGCCGTAATCTTCAATATTGATCTCTGCGTGATGAAGCCCCGTCAGCTCCTGGCTTGTATCCAGGACAGTTTCTCCGGAAACAGTTCCCTCTTCATCTGTCCCGTCGCTGAAGCCTGCCGCTTCCGCCTCTTCTTCACTGGCTACCTCTCCGGAAGAAGATGAACTGCTTTCCTTTTCTGCCGTACCGCCGCTGTTCCCGCATCCTGTAAGCATACCTGCTGCCATCATCAATGCGCAGGCCGCCGCAAATATCCTGTATTTCATTGCTGTTCCTCCTTATTTCTTACCGCTTTACCGGATCCTGTCCGGAAAACCGACTTTTCGCTGTACCTTGCGCAGCGTCTTCATTGCATAATAATTCGCTTTTTCCGCATTTTCTTTGATCACAGAGTCAATATACGCCTTGTCTCCCGACAGCCTTTTCATCTCTTCCTGAAGAGGTCTCAATACAGAAATAACAGCCTCTCCTACTGCCGGCTTCAGCTCGCCGTATCCTTTTCCTTCAAATTCCTTTACCGCCTCCTGAGGCGTTTTTCCTGTGCAGGCACAGTAGATATCCAGAAGGTTCTTGATTCCCGGCTGCTGTTCGCTGTAACGGATGCATCCCTCGGAATCTGTAACCGCACGCTTGAATTTGCGCATGATCGTATCCGGATCGTCCATCAGATAGATGCTGGCATTGGGATTTTCATCTGATTTTGACATTTTCCTGGAAGGATCCTGAAGACTCATGATCTTTGCTCCCACCTTGCCCACATAAGCCTCCGGCACAGTAAAGACATCTCCGTAAATATTATTGAAGCGTTCCGCTATATTTCTTGTCAGCTCCAGGTGCTGCATCTGATCCACGCCTACGGGAACCACATCCGCCTGGTACAGAAGGATATCCGCCGCCATCAGTACCGGATAGGTAAACAGGCCGGCGTTGATATTATCCGCGTGTTTTGCCGCTTTATCCTTAAACTGCGTCATACGGTTCAGCTCGCCCATATAGGTAAAGCAGCTTAAAATCCATGAAAGCTCCGCGTGGCCGGAGACATGGGACTGATAATAAATGCAGTTTTTCTTCGGATCAAGCCCTGCCGCGATATAAAGGGTCAGAAGGCTTCTCGCCCGTTTTCTCAGCTCCGCCGGATTCTGACGGACAGTAATGGAATGAAGATCCACCACACTGTAAAAACATTCATATTCATCACTTAACGTCAGCCAGTTCTTCAGCGCTCCCAGGTAATTTCCAAGTGTAAGGTTTCCTGTTGCCTGCATACCGCTGAACAGTACTTTTTTTCCATCTATCATGATCGTCCTCCATAATACTTCCTGAATCTTCTCTGTCCGTACTCTTTTCCGCTCGTTTCCTCTTTCTGTCTGCCGGACTTCTAACAGTGTAACATTCTGCTGAAATAAAGTCAATTACTTGTCACCTGGGTCTGACTTTGGTAGAATACAGATGAAAAGTTTTTTTAAGGAGGAAAAATCACATGAAAAAAATCGCCAGCTTTACTATAGACCATATTAAGCTTCAGCCCGGAATCTACGTTTCCAGAAAAGATTATCTTGGCGATCAGGTCATCACTACTTTTGATATCCGTATGACATCTCCCAACGAAGAGCCTGTAATGAATACAGCAGAACTTCACGCTATTGAACATCTGGCTGCGACTTTTCTCCGGAATCATAAGGAATTCGGCCCTAAAGTCATCTACTGGGGACCTATGGGATGCAGGACAGGAAACTATCTTCTTCTGGCAGGAGACTACGAATCAAAAGATATTGTCGGTCTGATGACGGAAATGTTTGAATTCATCCGGGATTACGAAGGGGAAATTCCGGGAGCTTCTCCAAAAGACTGCGGTAATTATCTGGATATGAATCTTGGAATGGCAAAATATCTGGCCGATAGATATTTAAAGAATGTTCTTTACGATATCAAACCGGACAGACTTGTCTATCCGGAATAAACAGACATAATACAGGCCGGAAATCATCTGACCTCCCTTCCGGGAAATGAAACCGATGATTTCCGGCCTGTTCTTTACTGTGCTGCAGCGGTGTCTGTTGTCGCGGCAGCCGCATCTGCTGTACCTGCAGCAGCGCCTGCCGGAGCCGTAGTGGATACATACTGCGCGGATGCGTAGCAGACAGTTCCGTTATAGTTGACTTCAACCCACTGACCGTCTTCGCTGACTCCCGTACTGGTAAGCTGCGTGCCTGCCGGAACGCCCTGAATGACCGGAGCCGCCGTATTATCCGTACTGCAGTCTGTACGAAGGTTCACATCTGTTGTGGCATAATATGTAGCGTCTTTTTTTACAATATTCACGCCAAGCGCGGTAGGTGAAACAACCGGCGCCGGAGTAGGTGTGGCCGCCGGAGTTGGCGTTGCCGCCGGAGTCGGCGCAGGTGTGGGGGTTGGCGTTGCGTGTATTACGGTTACGGTGGAATCTTCCCCGCCGGTGCTGAAGCCGCAGCCCGACGCGAATATGGAAAGCCCTGCCAGTAAGATCAACAATCTGGATTTCTTCATAAGAATCTTCCTCCTTTATAGCATATCAACACTATACCCCATTCCAGGTGCTTTATGCAAGACTTTTTTCAGAAAAAGCCCGGACTGCGCCCCGGCAGAAGATCAGAACCGGAAATCGCGTTTTCCTTTTTCAATCTCCTCAAGATTTTTCCTGCAGATCTCTCTTGTCTTTTCTCTTGTGATATTCTGGAGCTCTCTCTCGATCACTTTATTGCCCTTTTCTTTTGTTTCCGGGCTGGCGTAGTCTTCCAGATATTCTTTCAGCGTCATCAAGGCGTTGGGATGACAGCAGTTAGCGATCTGGCCTGATTTTACCAGGGACATAAATCTGTCGCCGGTACGTCCTTCCCTGTAGCAGGCAGTGCAGAAACTGGGGATATATCCCAGATCAAGAAGCCAGCTTACTACCTGGTCCAGAGTTCTCCTGTCGCTGACGTCAAACTGGGCGGAGTTTTCATCTATCGACTCCTCCTCCACGTAACCGCCTACGGAGGTCCTGGAGCCGCCGCTGATCTGAGAGATGCCCAGATCCAGCACTTTTTCTCTGCATTTCTGGGTTTCACGGGTAGAAATGATCATTCCTGTATAGGGAACCGCAATACGGATCACCGCCACGATCTTCTGGAAAATCTCATCCGGCACCGCGTTTTCGAAATCCGCGGTATCAATGTCATCTGCGGGACAGACACGGGGAACACTGATCGTATGAGGACCTACGCCGAATCTTGCTTCCAGATGCTCCGCATGCATCAGGATTCCCACAAAGTCATAACGGTATGTTTCCAATCCGAAAAGAACGCCGCAGCCTACGTCGTCGATTCCCGCTTCCATAGCACGGTCCATGGCTTCCGTATGGTATGCGTAATCACTCTTGGGGCCTGTAGGATGAAGGGCTTCATAACTTTCTTTATTATAGGTTTCCTGGAAAAGGATATAGGTACCGATTCCCGCTTCTTTCAGTTTCCGGTAGTTTTCCACTGTGGTGGCGGCAATGTTTACATTGACACGGCGGATAGCGCCGTTCTTATGTTTGATCCCATAAATGGTCTTAATACTTTCCAGAACATATTCAATCGGGTTATTCTTGGGATCTTCTCCTGTTTCCAAAGCCAGACGCTTATGTCCCATATCCTGGAGAGCGATCACTTCCTGGCGGATCTCCTCCTGAGACAGCTTCTTTCTGCGGATGTGCTTGTTTTTTGCATGATAAGGACAGTATACACATCCGTTGATGCAGTAGTTGGACAGATACAGCGGCGCAAACATTACGATACGGTTGCCGTAAAATTTCTGTTTGATCTCTTTTGCTGTGTGGTACATTTTTTCTACCAGACGGGGATCGTCGCATTCCAGCAGAAGGGCCGCCTCTCTGTGGCTTAGTCCCTTGCAGTCTTTTGCCCGCTCGATCAGGCTCTCGATCAGTTCTGTATTATTTTTGTTCTGTCTGGCATATTCCAGAGTATCCAGGATCTCCTGGTGGTCAATGAATTCTGTGGCATGTGTTGATTTTGGATTATACATTTGCTGAATTCCTCTTTTCTTTCTTTATTTTTTCCGCGTCCTGCGCGGTATCAGAATCCCTGCGGGATATCCTTTCTATAATCTCCCCGGTCCGTTACGATCCGGCATCCGATCTTTTCTATACGGCGGCCCAGATCAGACAGATGTTCCGCCGCCTCGTCTCCCGTACAGATTTTTCCATCATAAAGCATATACTTTTTCCTTACCGAAACAGGGGAAAGATTAGGCATCACCACATTAGCCCCGGAAAGGATACCCAGCTCCCTTCCCTCTGGATGGATCGTTCCCAGCGCTGTCGTGGCCGGAAGAAGGACCCGCGGCATCATCAGCCGGATAAGCGCAAGATAAAAAAGCGTATCCTCCAGAGTTCCGTCAGGCTCGTCACGAAAAGGCGTATCTCTGTGCGCGATAAAGGGCCCGATCCCTACCATTTCCGGCTGAAGTCCTCTCAGAAACAGAAAATCCTCCGCCAGCGTCTCTTCCGTCTGCCCCGGGGACCCTACCATAAATCCCGCACCTGTCTGAAAGCCCAGTTTTTTTAATGTTCTGAGACATTCTTTTCTGTGTTCCAAAGACAGATTTTCCGGGTGAAGCCTCCTGTAATGTGCCTCGTCAGCCGTTTCATGGCGGAGAAGATATCTGTCCGCCCCTGCTTCCCGATAGATCCGGTATGTGTTTTCATCCTTCTCTCCTACCGAAAGAGTCAGGGCGCAGTCCGGAAATCTTTTTTTAATCATCCGGATGATCTCTTCCATCCTTTCCGCTGTAAAATAGCCGTCCTCGCCGCCCTGAAGGACAAAAGTCCGAAACCCCAGACCGTAGCCTTCCTCGCAGCATTCCAGTATGTCCTCCTGCTTCAGGCGGTAACGCTGGGCGTTTCTGTTGCCCCGCCGGATACCGCAGTAATAGCAGTCGTTTTTACAGTAATTGGTAAATTCGATCAGCCCCCGGATATAGATCTGATTTCCGTATACTTTTTCCCTGACCTGGCAGGCAAGCTTTCTTGCGTATTTTTCCGTTTCTTTTCCGCGCTTTTTTATCAGCTCACAGAACTCCTCTTTTGTAAGTCCTCCGGTTCGGTACAGCTTGTCTACCAGTTCTTTTCCCTGTTCCTGTCCGGAAAACGGGGCGCTCATGCTTTTTTCTCCGGAAGTCTGGAATAGACGGTTTTGCTGGAAACACCCTCCAGCATTCCCAGTTTGCCGGAAAGGGCGCTGATGATCTCCTGCGGCGCGTCCAGAATAACGCTGATCACCGATACCCCTCTTTCCCGGTACGGCACTCCCATTCTTCCCACAATATATTCTCCATAGTCGTGAAGCAGACGGTTCAGCTCTCCGCTTTTGGAGCGATCCTCTACAATGATGGCAGTTACTGCAATTCTTGTTTCCATATACATCTCCTTTTTTCGGATTTTTCTATAAGAAAAAACCGGCGCCAGAAAGCACCGGAATGTACGCAGAAAAACCGCAGTTCTCACCGCAGTCTGCTTTTTCATTGATTTCTTGCGCCATTCTTCGCAGGTTTTCCCTTAAAAGTCCGGTGTTTTTTTATTATAACACGACTTTCTTCTCCCAACAAGAAATTTTTGATAATTTCGACAATAAAATCCTTCTTGTCTGTTGGTTTATAGTGGATTTTCATTGAATTCCCATGAAATTTATAATATACTTTTTAGGTGTCAGCAGATATATTTCAGATATGGAAAGGAAAAAAGATGGATTCAGCACTATACGAAAATTATCTGGATATTTTAAGATCAGAACTGGTCCCGGCTCTGGGATGTACAGAGCCCATCGCCATTGCCTACGCAGCGGCGAAAGCCCGCCAGCTTCTGGGAGAATTTCCGGATTCTATTGAGATGAAATTAAGCGGAAATATTATCAAAAATGTGAAAGGCGTCACCGTTCCCAATTCAGGAGGTCTTAAAGGAATCGATATAGCCGCTGTCCTCGGCATGACAGGCGGAAACGCGGACAAAGCCCTGGAAGTTCTGGAAGAGATCACTCCGGAACATATCCGAAAGGCGGAGGCGCTGGTTCAAAAAGGGATCTGCACCTGTTCCCTGATCGAGAATGTGCCAAATCTCTATATTTCGGCAAAAGTCAGAAAAGACGGCCATTATGCCGAGGTCACCATTGCCGAACAGCACACCAATATCATCCATATGGAGAAAGACGGAAACGTTCTTCTGGAAAAGGATCTTCAGAAAAAAGATGAGAGCGCTGCCGTGGACAAATCACGGCTGACTGTAAAAGATATCCTGGACTTTGCCGACCAGGTAAAGCTTGAGGATATTGAAGAGGTGATCGGCCGGCAGATACGGCTGAACACTGCCATTGCTCAGGAAGGTCTTGACAATAATTACGGCGCCCAGATCGGAAAAACACTGATGCATGTCTGGGGAAAAAGCGCCACCACACGGGCCTGTGCCAGGGCCGCGGCCGGAAGCGACGCGCGTATGGGAGGCTGTTCCATGCCGGTTGTCATCAATTCCGGCAGCGGAAACCAGGGGATCACCGTTTCCCTTCCCGTCATTGTCTACGCGGAGGAATGGGAGGTTTCAAAAGAAAAGCTGTACCGTTCCCTCGTTGTCAGCAATCTCATCGCCATTCATCAGAAATATTACATAGGCAGTCTTTCCGCCTACTGCGGCGCTGTCAGCGCGGCCTGCGGCGCCGGAGCGGGAATTACTTATATGTATGGAGGGAACTATCACCAGGTTTCTCTGACGATCATCAACACCCTCGGAAATGTAGGCGGCATTGTCTGCGACGGAGCCAAGCCTTCCTGCGCGGCAAAGATCGCATCTTCTGTAGACGCCGCTCTTATGGCCTTCCACCTGAGCATTCAGAACAAAAGCTTCCTGCCCGGGGAAGGGATCATAAAAGGCGACGTAGAAGAAACTATCAAAAGCATGGGTTATATCGGCCGGGTCGGAATGCGCGCCACCGATACGGAAATCCTGAACGTTATGATCGACCGTGCCAATATCAATCAGGACTGTTGAGCAGAGGGCGTTTACAGTTGTTTTTTCCCTCTGGAAATATAAATTCCCAGTTTGTCTTTTTTCAGTTCTCCGTCCTCTACGGCAAGATTTCCTCTGAGAAATACTTTGTCGATCCCGCCGTGAAGGGCAAATCCCTCAAAGGGATTGTTGTCTGTATTATAAGCATGTGTTTTGGCAGAGATCACGCTCTCCTTCTCCGGATCAAAAACCACGATATCCGCATCGCTTCCGGGAAGGAGTGCTCCCTTTCTGGGATACACGCCGTAAAGCTTCGCCGCGTTCTCGCTGAGAAGTCTGCACATCTGTTCTTCTGTTATTTTTCCTTCACGGACGCCGTATGTATAGAGAAGGGTTCCCCGGGTCTGCACTCCCGGCAGTCCTCCCGGGATCTTGGTAAAGTCTTCTTTTCCAAGAGCCTTCTGCTCCAGTGTAAAACTGCACTGGTCTGTGGCCACCGTCTGGATCTCCTCTTTTTTCAGGGCTTCCCACAGACAATCCTGGTCTTCTTTTTTGCGGATCGGAGGCGCGCACACATAGACTGCTCCCCCAAAATCCGGTTTCGAATAAACGCTGTCCTCCAAAAGCAGATACTGAGGACAGGTCTCCGCATATACGGTCTGCCCCTGAGCTCTTGCTCTGAGGATTTCCTCATAAGCCTTCCGGTTTGTCAGATGCACGACCATTACAGAAGCTCCCGCTTCCCTGGCGATCACCAGAAGTCTGTGGACCGCTTCGGCTTCCAGAGTGTCCGGACGTACCAGCGGATGATTTTCGGGACCTGTGCGGCCTTCCTTTTTCGCCTGATCGATCAGCGCGTCGATCACTCCTGCGTTTTCACAGTGCACTCCCGCAAAACAGCCGCACTCCTCAAGCTTTTTCAGGATTTTATACATATCTTTGTCATCCACCATCATTGCCGGATATGTCATATACAGTTTAAAGCTTGTGATCCCCTGTCTGATCATATCCTGGATCTCTTCTTCCGTTTTCTCGTTCCACTCCACAATAGACATGTGGAAAGAATAGTCGCAGGAACATTTTCCATCGGCCTTTTTGTGCCATTTTTCCAATCCCTCTCCAAGAGTATGGCCGCCTTTGTCCTGAGACGCATAATCGATCACCATAGTGGTTCCCCCGAGAATAGCTGCCTTTGTACCTGTCTCAAAGTCGTCTGCGGTTACTGTGCCGGCGACCTCCAGATCAAAATGCGTATGCCCGTCTATAAATCCGGGAAACAGAAGCTTTCCGGATACGTCCAGTATCCTGGCGTCCTCTGCCTTCAGATTTTCGCCTACCTCTGTGATTTTTTCACCCTCGACGAGAATATCCGCTTTTTTCTTCTCTGTTCCGGAAACAACCGTTCCGTTTTTTAACAAATATTTCATTGTCTTCACCCCAAAATTCTCACTTTTTTATTAATATATCATTATTTTTCTTTTTCTTCAACCGACATTTCCCTGTATCTGTTCCGGAAAATAGCAATTTTCATTTGGCGTGCAAAATTTTTTTGTGAAAAATCTTTTTATTTTTTTTCCGGTGTGTTATATTGATGAATAAGAACTATCAGGAGGAATGTATATGGGACGACTGACTGTATTAAAACAAATCGCGCACGATATTGCCTGCCAGTTTGGGCCGGAATGTGAAGTTGTGATCCATGATCTGAAGACAAACGACCCGGAACACTCCATTGTTTATATCGAAAACGGTCACGTCACCAACAGAGGGATTGGCGACGGTCCTTCCAATGCAGTGTTCGACGTAATACGGCACAATAATAAAAAAGATAAAAAGCAGGAGGAGCTGAGAGACCACGCCGGCTATTTAATGAAAACGTCAGACGGCAAGATCCTGAAATGCAGTACTTCTTATATAAGGGATGACGACGGCAGCCTCCACTACGTTTTCGGCATCAATTACGATATCTCAAAACTGACCATCGTGGAAAGCGCACTCCATTCTCTTATCACTCCGGTCAACAAGGAGGAAAAGCCCCGGGAGATCACGCACAATGTAAACGATCTTCTGGATCATCTGATCGAAGAATCCGTTGCCCTTGTAGGCAAGCCTGTGGCTCTGATGAATAAAGAGGACAAGGTGACTGCGATCCAGTTTCTCAACGATTCCGGCGCCTTTCTGATCACAAAATCCGGAGATAAAGTAGCGAATTATTTCGGGATTTCCAAGTACACGCTTTACAGTTACATTGATGTAAACAAGTAAAACCGCGCAAAATAAAAACAGCCTCTGAGGGATGTTCCTTTTCCCCCAGGGACTGTTTTTATTTTGCTCTTTTTTCTGTGAGACAAACGGCTTCGCCTTTACTGTTTCAGCAGACGTTTGATCACATCGATAGTTTCCTTGATGCCATAATTGGCGCTGTTGATGCAGAGATCATAATTTTCCGGCTTGCCCCATTTTTCGCCTGTATAAAATTCATAATATCTTCTGTGCTGTCTGTCCATTTTTTTCAGGAAACGGGCCGCCTGTCTCAGCCCCATGTTCCGCACTGCCATAATGTGCTGCACGCGTACGCCAAAAGGCGCGCTGATAAACAGGCTCACATGAGGAATGTGATTGTTTCGCAGGATCGCGTCCGCGCACCGTCCCATAATGATGCAGTCTTCTGTACGGGCCAGACTGCAGATCAGATCGCTCATATTAAAGAATACGGCGTCCTGCTTCGGAAGTCCATGATAGCGGTTAAATTCCCGAAGTTTTGTTTTCAGGCTTTCCGGACTCTTTTTTCCGTATTTATTAAAATCTGTAAAATTCTCCTTGTCGCTGACTTCGCCTTTTTCCGCTTCCAGCCGCTTCATAACCTGGTCAAAGATTTCCACATCATAATAGTTGATCTTCAGGTCATCCGCCAGTTCAAATCCGATATCGTTTCCGGCGCTTCCCTGGGTTCTGCTTATACAGATCACCAGATGGTCGTTCTCCGATATTTTTTCTCTTTTCAGCACAAGGTTGTTCAGAGCCACACGCTCCGCGTCCACAATATCTTCCTTGCCGAATACGTCCGGAAGTTCTTCGATCTCTTTAAGGATCTGGTTGTATTTCTCCATCAGCCGGGACTTTTCTTCTTTGTTTTTTATCGTCCTGGCCATGTTGCTGATCAGAGCAAGCTCGCTTCGGAGCAGATGCCCGTCGGGTTTTGTGTACATCAGCATACTCAGAGTTCTCACCGTACGCTCGCGGCCGCCTGTAAACGTACGTCCCAGGTTGGAGCCCACACATTCGTACACTTCTCCGTCCAGATCATAAATCCTGTTTGCAAGTTCTGTATATTTCTCTCGATTTTCCTGCATAACTGTCCGACCTCCTTATAAAAAGAATACAAGCATATCTATGATGAATACCGGGATCAGAATGGAAACAGACCACAGCATGTATCCAAAGAAGGAAGGCATGTTGACACCGTTTTCATCAGAGATGGACTTCACCATAAAGTTCGGCGCGTTTCCGATATAAGTATTGGCCCCCATAAAGACGGCTCCGCAGGAGATCGCGGAAAGCATTTTTTCCGGCAGCGTTCCCAGCGTGGTGGAGATTCCGCTTGTAAATCCCAGTGTACCCGCAGTCGTCAGGAACACCAGATATGTAGGCGTGTTGTCCAGGAAGCTTGACAGAGCGCCTGTTGCCCAGAACATCTGGAAAGGTTCTGTAAGACCCAGATTCGGCCCTACAGCTTTCAGAAGCATAAGAGCCGGCTGCATGGTGATGAAAATACCGATAAAAAGAACCGCAACCTCCTGGATCGCTCCCCAGGTAAAATGGTTCCTTGTTCTGATCTCGCTGCTGGTAGTCTTAAACGACAGAAAGGCAGCCAGAAGGATCAGTACGATTTCGATCAGTGACGGAAAGCTTAATGAAACCTCTCCGAAAATATGGATTCCTCTTACATTTCCCGCCGCGTCCTGAAAAGCCGGCATACCTGGAAGAACACCGCTTAAAATAACGGCCGCAACGATCATGACAAGGAAAATGATATTATGAAGACCGTCAATCCGGAACTCGGTTCCCGGTTTGCTGATATCCGGTTTCCGTCCTTCCGCAATATCTTTCCGGTAATTTCTCTTGTCCAGATGGTAGAAGATAAAGAGAAGGATCACCATATTAAAGAGCAGCACCGGGAAAAGATGGATACTCCAGAAAAACGGCACTCCCCTCATAAAGCCCATCAGAAGGGGCGGATCTCCGATGGGAGTCAGACAGCCTCCCATATTGGATACCATAAAGATAAAGAATATCATAATATGGCTTTTTCTTTTTCTCCAGGAATTCATTTTTATCACCGGACGCACCATCAGCATACTGGCTCCTGTAGTTCCGATGCAGCTTGAAAGCAGGGTACCAATAGCCAGCAGACCCACGTTGATCCTGGGCGAGCCTGCAAAATCGCCTTCCATGGTAATATTGCCCGAAACACAAAACAGACCGAAGAGCAGGATAATAAAAGTAAGGTAATCATTCACTGTACATTCCAGCACTGTCTCTACCGTATCGCCTACTCCGTAAAGAACTGCAAAGGGGATCACAAGAACAATGATCCACAAAGCCACTACCAGAGGCTGGTGAGCCTCCCACCATTCACCTTTTACCAGCGGCATAACGGCAATGCAGAGCAATAAACCCGCAAAAGGAATACAGAGCCATATTGGCACGCCGGACTCCCCGCTGCTTTCTCCTGCCGCCCATACAGATACAGGGCAGGTCAGAAAAAGCATAAGAAATACTGTCAAAAAACTTAAAATTTTTTTCAAAACTGTCACCTCTCCCGCGTATTTTTACTGAAAATCGTTTTTACACAGCAGGCACCCATGCCCCAAAAGATATCAGGATCCATTTCATGATCACCAAAGCTACCGGCGTCGGACTAAGATCCACCGGCAGGATTTCCCTTCCCGAAGCCGCATGGCTCAGCTCTTTTTCCAGATCATCCACTATAACGGAGTCTGTTTCGTATGAATCTTCCTCCTGCTGCTTTTCTGCGCAATCGCTCCATATGAGGCTCTGTATAGTGTCTCCAAAATTTTTCAGAACTGTGCTGTGCAGTACAGGAAAGGGATTGTCCGTTTTTTTCTCCATCTCTGTGACGGAAACCTCATATTGACCGGCAATACTTTCTGATTTGCTCAGCACAGGAGCTTCCGCCGCAGCCAAAAGGATCAGGGACAGCAGAAACGCCGAAAAAATCCTTCTGAATTTTTTCATTTTCCCCGGGCTGCCAAAGGCAGGAACGTTCCCCGCTTTTCTTCTCTTCATATTTTCACAGCCTTTCCCTAAACACACTGGGCGTTGCCCCCTGGTTCTCCTTTTCAAAGCTTTTCGTCTGTTTCCAGCTTATGAATAAACAGGCCGCTGCGAAGTTTCGGTTCAAACCAGGTAGATTTCGGGGGCATCAGTTTCCCCTCGTCCGCAATCTGCATCAGATCCTCCATAGACGTTGGAAACATCACAAAAGCGACTCCGCCTGTCTCGTCCGCCATTGCCTGAAGTTCAGAAAGCTTATGGTTTCCTCCTACAAACCGGATCCTTTTATCTGTTCTGGGATCCTGTATCCCGAGCATAGGGGACAGGACCTTTTCCTGAAGAATGGACACATCAAGCTGGCCCACAATATCCTTTTTCCGGTAAATATCCTCCCAGGCTTTCAAGTGATACCATTCACCGCCCAGATACATGCCCATACAGTGCTTTTCCACTGGCTTACAGGGAAATCCCGGCATCAGCATAAGCTCATAATTGAACTTCATTCCCGCGAGAAACGCCTTCTCGGAAAGGCCGTTCAGATCCTTTACCACACGGTTATACGCAAGGATCGTCAACTGGTCGAAAGGAAAAACAACAGAAAGGAAGTAATTAAATTCCTCTTTTCCGGTATAGCCCGGATGTTCCTTTCTCCGTTTCAGTCCCACCTTGACCGCGGAAGCTGCGCGGTGATGTCCGTCCGCAATATACAACGAAGGGATTTTACGGAACTCTTCCGCTATAATCTCCATATCTTCCATGCTGTCGATCACCCAGACCCGGTGTCCCACCTGGTCGTCCGCCAGAAAATCATAAACCGGCGCGTGCTCTTTTTTCCAGTTCATCATAAGCTCCATAAGTTTTCCGGAATAACGGCAGGCCAGAAAGATCGGACCGGTATTGGCGTCGCAGGTGTCCACATGGCGGATTCTGTCCAGCTCCTTGTCCTCTCTTGTAAGCTCATGTTTTTTTACAGTTCCGTTTATATAATCATCAATGGAACTGCATCCCACGATCCCTGTCTGGGACTTTCCTTTCCTGGTCAGTTCATAAATATAATAACAGGGTTTTTCATCCTGGATAAGGATTCCTTTTTCTTCCATCATCCGGAGATTCTCTCTTGCCTTCTCATACACAGCCCTGTCATAAAGACCGGTATCCGCAGGCAGATCCATCTCCGCCCGGTCAACATGCAGGAAGGAATCCGGGTTTTTCTCTCCGATACGCCGCGCCTCCTCCCGTGACACCACATCATAAGGCAGAGCGGCCACCTTCTCCGCTTTCTCCGGTACGGGACGCAAAGCGCGAAATGCCTGAAAAATTGCCATGATACTCGATTTCCTCCTTCATTTTGCTGTCAAAAGCTGTTTCATTATGCAAAATACGTGCTTATTTTAGCACAGGATTCTTTTTATTTCAACGCAGTAAAACCTTATTTTTCGTCTTCTCTTTTGCTTTTTATTCTTCTCTCTTCCGCCGGAAATAATAATTTTTTATGTCGCTAAATTTTTTTTGAAAAACCTAAAAATTTTTGTACTTCTCTATTGCAAAATCCCTGTTTTATGATATGATAGAAGCATAAAAAGAATCAATGGCCGTTGTCCTGCGTTCCCTGTCAGGCGGGCAGAGAATTCATGAAAACAAAGGAGGGTTTTTTATGACAGAAGGATTAAAGTGGACCGTAAACGAGATCCCGAAATCCAACGACGCTTATCTTGAATTAATGTCTGAGGAAAATGTAAGAAAAGCCAATGAATTTCACAAAAGTTTTCCTCAGTACACAGTAACTCCCCTGCAGAAGCTTTCCGCTCTTGCTTCTTTCCTGGGCGTAAAGAATATCTACTGCAAAGACGAATCTTACCGGTTCGGCCTGAATGCTTTTAAAGTGCTGGGAGGCTCCTACGCCATGGGGCGTTATATTGCCAAGGAGCTTGGAAGAGATATCAGCGAACTGCCTTATAACGTACTCTCCTCAGAGAAGCTAAGAGAGGAATTCGGACAGGCTACTTTCTTTACCGCCACCGACGGCAACCACGGCCGCGGCGTTGCCTGGGCAGCCAAACGTCTGGGGCAGAAAGCAGTTGTAAGAATGCCTAAAGGCACTACGAAGACACGCTTCGACAATATCGCCAAAGAAGGCGCCACCGTCACCATTGAGGAAGTCAACTATGACGACTGCGTAAGAATGGCTGCCGCAGAGGCGGCAAAGACAGAACACGGCATCATTGTCCAGGATACCGCATGGGAAGGCTATGAAGAGATCCCCTCCTGGATCATGCAGGGCTACGGTACCATGGTCATGGAAGCGGACCAGCAGTTAAGGGAGGACGGCGCAGGACGTCCCACTCATGTATTTGTACAGGCCGGAGTAGGTTCCCTGGCCGGAGCCGTAGTCGGTTATTTCGCCAACAAATATAAAGACAATCCGCCGATCATGGCAGTCTGCGAGGCCAGCGCGGCCGACTGTCTCTACCGCTCCGCTGTTAAAAAGACAGGCGAACTGGTAAATGTATCCGGAGATCTGAATACGATCATGGCCGGTCTTGCCTGCGGCGAAGGAAACACCATCGGCTGGGACATTCTCAGGAACCATGCGGCAGTCTTCGCTTCCTGCCCTGACTGGATGAGCGCAAAAGCCACAAGAATTTACGCCAACCCTCTTGAGGGAGATCCGCATATTGTATCCGGCGAATCCGGTTCCGTACCTCTGGGGCTTGTCTATACCGCCCTTCACGACGAAGACGCACGGGATCTGAAAGAAGCTCTTAAGCTGGACGAAAACTCCAACATTCTCGTGATCTCCACAGAAGGAGATACTGATCCGGTACGTTACCGGGAAATTGTCTGGGACGGTCTTTATGGAACAGATAAATCTCTGAGCAAATAAAAAACATCACATACATCTATCATATGGGAGGAAATTAGAATGGATTACGCTAAGATTAATGAAGCCGCTCTGAATTACAAGGACGATATGACCCGCTTTTTAAGGGCCATCGTAAAAAATCCCGGAGAAAGCTGTGATGAAAAGGCCCATGTGGATACCATCGCCGCTGAAATGAAGAAACTGGATTTTGACGAAGTGTTCATTGATCCCCAGGGCAATGTGATCGGCTACATGGGAACCGGTGACAGGATCATCGCATACGATGCGCATATTGACACCGTAGGCGTTGGAAATATGGACAACTGGACCTTTGATCCCTATGAAGGCTACGAAACAGAGGAAGAGATCGGCGGCCGCGGCGTGTCCGACCAGTGCGGCGGTCTTGTATCCGCTGTATACGGCGCGAGGATCATGAAGGATATGGATCTGATCCCGGAAGGCTGCAAGATCATGGTTGTCGGTACTGTCCAGGAGGAAGACTGCGACGGTCTGTGCTGGCAGTATATTATCAACGAAGATAAGATCCGCCCGGAATTCGTTGTTTCCACAGAGCCTACCGATGGCGGAATCTACAGAGGACAGCGCGGACGTATGGAGATCCGTGTTGATGTAAAAGGCGTTTCCTGCCACGGCTCCGCGCCGGAACGAGGCGACAACGCCATCTACAAAATGGCCGATATCCTTCAGGATGTACGCGCCCTTAACGAAAACGACGACGCAGACGATAAAGAGATCAAGGGTCTTGTGAAAATGCTGAACCCGAAATACAATCCCGACTGGGAGGAAGCCCGCTTCCTTGGCCGCGGCACAGTTACTGTTTCTCAGATCTTCTATACCTCTCCCAGCCGCTGCGCGGTAGCCGATTCATGCGCCGTTTCCCTTGACCGCCGCATGACCTTCGGCGAAACATGGGAAAGCTGCCTGGAAGAGATCCGCCAGCTTCCCAGCGTAAAGAAATACGGTGACGACGTAGTTGTCTCCATGTACAATTACGACCGTCCTTCCTACACCGGCTGCGTATATGAAATTGAATGCTACTTCCCTACCTGGGCTATTCCCAAGGATCACAAAGTAACAAAAGCTCTGGAAGAAGCGTACAAGGGTCTTTATGGAGAAACCCGTCTCGGCAATGCGGAAACAGAAGAAATGCGCAAATCCCGTCCTCTTACAGACAAATGGACCTTCTCCACCAACGGCGTTTCCATCATGGGAAGAAACGGAATCCCCTGCATCGGCTTCGGACCGGGAGCAGAGGCTCAGGCTCATGCGCCGAATGAGAAAACCTGGAAGATCGACCTGGTAAGATGCGCCGCTGTTTACGCCGCTCTTCCTACTGTTTACTGCAGATAAAACGCCGGAGGCAGACAGAATAAGCTGTCTGCTCCTGCTTAATCACAAACACACTATCAAAACCATCATATAAAGGAGATCAGGAATGAAAACATTACAGGACTATATCGACAAATTAAACAAACTGAATTTCAAAGAAATGTACAACAGTGATTTCTTCTGGACCTGGGATAAGACAGACGATGAGCTGGAGGCTGTGTTCACAGTTGCTGACGCTTTAAGATTCATGAGAGAAAACAATATCTCCACAAAAGTTTTTGAGTCCGGACTTGGCATTTCCATTTTCCGCGATAACTCCACCCGTACACGTTTCTCCTTCGCTTCCGCCTGCAACCTTCTTGGTCTGACCGTTCAGGATCTGGATGAAAAGAAATCCCAGATCGCACATGGAGAAACTGTCCGCGAAACCGCCAATATGGTTTCCTTCATGGCAGACGTTATCGGTATCCGCGACGATATGTACATCGGCAAAGGCCACGCTTACCAGAAAGAATTCATGGATGCTGTAACAGAGGGAAACAAAGACGGCATCCTGGAGCAGAGACCTACCCTTGTAAACCTTCAGTGCGATGTGGATCATCCTACTCAGTGCATGGCTGATATGCTTCATATCATCCACGAATTCGGCGGCGTTGAAAATCTGAAGGGCAAGAAACTGGCTATGACCTGGGCTTATTCTCCTTCCTATGGAAAACCTCTTTCCGTTCCTCAGGGCGTGATCGGACTGATGACACGTTTCGGTATGGATGTTGTCCTCGCTCATCCGGAAGGCTACGATGTAATGCCTGAAGTAGAGGAGATCGCCAAGAAAAATGCAGCGGCTTCCGGCGGCTCTTTTACAAAGACAAACAGTATGGAAGAAGCTTTCAAGGACGCTGATATCGTATATCCCAAGAGCTGGGCTCCTTTCGCAGCTATGGAGAAACGTACCAATCTTTATGGAGAGGGAGATTTCGACGGCATTGACAAACTGGAAAAAGAGCTTCTCGCGCAGAACGCGCAGCATAAAGACTGGGCCTGCACAGAAGAGCTGATGAAGACAACAAAAGACGGAAAGGCTCTCTATCTGCACTGTCTGCCTGCCGACATCACCGGCGTAAGCTGTGAGACAGGCGAAGTGGACGCAAGCGTATTTGACCGTTACAGAATCCCGCTTTACAAAGAAGCAAGCTTTAAACCTTATGTTATCGCAGCTATGATCCTTCTTGCAAAATTTGAGAATCCGCAGGAGATCCTCAAAAAGCTGGAAGTAAAAGCAGCTCCGAGAATTCTTAAATAATTATCGCTATTTCAAGACCGATCCTGCAGAATAATTTCTGCAGGATCTTCTTTTTTCAGCATAAGCAGGAGGTTTTTTCATGTATAAACGCAAACGAATCGTCATCGCTCTTGGAGGCAATGCTTTAGGCAATACGCTTCCGGAGCAGATGATCGCTGTAAAATCCACCGCCCAGGCTCTCTGCGACCTTATTGAGGACGGACATCAGGTTGTAGTAGTCCATGGCAACGGTCCCCAGGTAGGAATGATCAACAATGCAATGGCTGCTCTTTCCAGGGAAGATCCCAATCAGCCCAACACTCCTCTCTCCGTCTGTGTGGCTATGAGCCAGGCTTATATCGGTTATGATCTTCAGAACGCTCTTCGCGAGGAACTCAGAAAAAGAGGCTTTGTCCGCACTCCTGTAGTCACCGTTGTCACGCAGGTCCGGGTGGATCCCAATGATCCGGCTTTCCAGAACCCCAGCAAGCCTATCGGCCATTTTATGACAAAGGAACAGGCGGAACATGCGGCAAAAGCTTACGGCTATATTATGAAGGAGGACGCCGGACGGGGATACCGCCGGGTTGTCGCTTCTCCGAAGCCTGTGGAAATTGTAGAACAGGACGCCATCAACAGCCTTGTGGACGCCAATAAGATTGTGATCTGCTGCGGAGGCGGCGGTATCCCCGTCACTCTTCAGGGAGATCATTTAAAAGGCGCTTCCGCCGTGATCGACAAAGATTTCGCAAGCTGTCTTCTGGCAAAAAAACTGGGCGCAGACATGCTCATTATCCTCACAGCCGTGGAAAAAGTCGCCATCAATTTCGGTAAAGAGAATGAGGAATGGCTGGAGGATCTGTCTGTAGAAAAAGCAAAAACATACATCAACGAGGGACACTTCGCCGCCGGTTCCATGCTTCCGAAGGTGCAGGCCGCCGTAGACTTTGCCTCCTCCGGCGCCGACCGCACTGCTTTGATCACGCATCTGAACAAGGCTCGTGACGGTATTATGGGAAAAACAGGAACAAGAATACACCTGTGATTTTTTCTTCTGTGCGAAGCTTTATAGAAACTGACGGCCGGTAAAGAGATTCTGCTTATATGCAGAAATCACTTCTTTGCCGGCCGTTTTTTCTGTACATCTGTATTCTGTTCTATTTCTGTTCTTCTGGTTTTTTCTCATCCTTCAGCTCAGGCAGGATTGTCAGCAGCATAGTGAAAAAACTTGCACAGCCGCCTACCAGGTTGGAGATCGGTTCCGCCCAGAACACGCCGTTGACCCCCAGACCTCCGATCCTGGGAAGAAGTACGGTCAGCGGCACCACAATGATCACTTTTCGGAAAATTGAAAAGAAAGTTGCTCTTTTGGCTTTCCCAAGGGCCACAAATACACTTTGAGCCGTAAATTGCAGCGCCATAAAACAGAAGCCGAAGAAATAAATATGAAGGGCGGATACCCCCTTTGCGATCAGTTCCGGTTCGCTGTTGAATATCCGGATAAAAAACTCCGGTATAAGCTCGATCACGATCCAGAACAGGATCGTATAGGCGCCTCCGGCCAGCGTAAGAAATTTTATCGCCTTGCGTACCTTCCAGTATGCCTTTTCCCCGTAATTAAAGCTCATCACAGGGGAAGCGCCGTTTCCAAGTCCCTGCACCACCAATGTGGAAATATCCCTTACAGAATTCAGTACTGTCATAACGCCTACATAGATATCTCCGCCCCAGGTCTGGAGAGTGGCATTACAGAAAATCTGCACCAGACTGTTGGTAAAAGCCATCATAAATCCGGATATTCCAAGAGCCATGATATTCAGCACACGTTTCCACTGGATGATCATAGATTCTCTTCTCAGCCGCAGCACCGCTTTTTTACCTGTGAGAAATTTCAGGACCCAGAGTGCGGAACAGATCTGAGAAATGATCGTTGCAATAGCCGCTCCTCTTACTCCCATATGAAACACAAATATAAACACAGGATCCAGAATAAAGTTCAGTACCGCGCCGATCAGAACAGTCAGCATACCCATATTTCCAAATCCCTGGCAGTTTACAAAAGGATTCAGTCCAAGAGCCGTCATTACCGCCGGCGTGCCTGCAATATAGATCAGAAGATAGTCTCTCGCATAGCCGAAAGTAGTGTCACTTGCGCCAAAAGCGTACAGAATAGGCTGATAAAAGAGATAGCCCACCGCCATCAGGATCACACTGACGATGAGAAGCATGGAAAACGTATTTCCCATCAGCTTCTCCGCCTCCTCCTTATTTCCTCTTCCGAGCTCCATGGCGCAGAGAGGGCTGCCTCCGTTTCCGAACAGATAAGTAAAGGCGGTGATCAGCGTGATCACAGGAAAACAAATCCCTACGCCGGTAAGCGCCACTCTTCCTACATCGGGAATTCTCCCGATATACATACGGTCTACGATGTTGTATAACAGATTCAGAAGCTGCGCCAGAGTCATAGGCACAGCTACCTCCATAATATTCCGATATACATTCCCTTTTGAAAAGTCTGTCTGATGTACCTTCATTGTCCTCACCCCTCGTTTTATTATACTACTGATATCCTTTCTCATACAACTGTTGTTTTCTCTTGTAATCTGTATAAAAAGAAGGTATACTGTTTATAATAACAGGTTTATTTCTGAAAAGATTTTCTGAAATAGCCGGCTGTAAGTATAAAAATACAGATTTTCAAAGACAGAAAGTCTGAGGAGGTATTATGGCAGAGAATTATAATGGAATGGCGGTAGGCGTATTTGAACTGGATAATCTTGTTGCCTGCTTTGTAGCCCTTGACGCAGCTTCCAAGGCAGCCAATGTAAAGATCCAGGGGGTGGAGCGTAACCGACTGAAAAGCGGTGCCTGTGTGAAAATGAGAGGGTCTGTTTCTGACGTAAACGCGGCGATGGACGCTGCTCTCCAGGCGGCGAAACCTCTGGCAAAGATCGTCAACCATACGGTGATCGCGTCCCCCACGTCTGATACGGAAGTCGCACTGCAGATGACGATCAACAAATAATATCATTAATTGTAAATTCTACAGAAGTGAGGAAATCATTATGACATACGGAGCTTTCGGATTAGTAGAGGTTCTGGGAAGCAGCAATGCGATCCTGGTGATCGACCAGATGCTCAAAGCGTCTGAAGTATCCTTCCGCACCTGGCATACGAAATGCGGAGGACATGCAACAGTATTTTTAAGCGGCGATGTGGCCGCTGTCACCGCTGCGGTAGACAGTGTAAAGACCAATCCGCCTTGTGAGATCATTGCATCGGCGGTTATCTCCAATCCTTCCGGCGAAACCGTCCGCATTGTGGAGGAGGAAGCCGCCAGACACCATTTCGCGTAAATTATACCGGCCAGATCTTATGACAGAATGAAAATATCAGAATCTGTCATATCTATCTGCAGATTCACAGATTCCGGAGGAAAAATACCAGAACCTGGCTCTTCTGTGGAGTCAGGTTCTGAAGGAAGGATTTATTCATATGTTTCTATTGATCGTAAGCCAGCTATTCAAAATGCTGGTTATTTTGCTTGTAGGAATTCTTTGCTGCCGCATCGGTTTCGTAGGCCCTGAAGGCAGCCGCTGTATTTCCAATCTTCTCCTGAACATCGTCAATCCCTGTCTGATCATCACCGTATATCAGACAGATTATGATAAAACTCTGGTGGCAGGACTTCTTCTCTCTTTCGCGGCCGCCATTGCATCGCATTTTATCGCCATCCTGATCTCTACCGCACTGATACGAAAAAACAGTTCCGCAGAATCGGGACTGGAGCGTTATGCTGTTGTTTACTCCAACTGCGGTTTCATTGGGATTCCTCTGATCGGCAGTGTTCTCGGAAACGAAGGCGTATTCTATCTCACTGCCTATATGACTGTATTTAACCTCCTTACCTGGACCCACGGGCTCAGTCTGATGAAGGGGAATTTCCGTCTGCGCAATTTACGGGACGGTCTCCTGTCTCCGATGGTCCTGTCCACCTTGCTTGCCATGGCATTGTTTTTCATACAGCTTAGAATTCCCGGTCCTCTTCTGGACTCCATGAATTATATCGCCGATATGAATACGCCTCTGGCAATGATGGTGGCCGGATTTTCCGTGGCTCATTCCAACCTGAAGGAAATCTGTACGAATCTCCATATATACAAAGTTGCTGTTTTAAAGCTTCTGGCAGTTCCTCTCGCAGTTCTTGTCTTTTTGAGCTTTCTGCCCCTGGATTCCACTGTAGCTTACACAACGCTGATCGCCTCAGCCTGTCCCACAGCAACAACCATTACCATGATGTCTATTTTGTATGACAAAAATCATGCATATGCCTCGGAGATCTTTTCGTTTACCACCGTACTTTCTATCTTGACAATACCGGTGGTCATATCGGCGGCGGAGTTATTGCTCTGACGCAAAACTTTCCTGAAAGTCCATATCTGCAGTCTCCCGGCTGTCCGCAGCCTCAAAAAAAGCCGTATCCTCCAGGTGCGCGTTCAAAACTCTTTTGCCGCCTTTGTCTCCGGTAAGAGCCATAAGCTGCGGATAATACTTTCTGGCAAAAATGCATGGATTGCCAGGCTGTTTTTCCTTAGAAACGCAGGCGATCCCTTTTCCGGACTTCAGGAAAAGACTTACAAGTCCGGCAATAGTGCCGGAGGTCAGCCATGGCTGATCCGCCACCGCAAAAAGGCAGGCGTCGGTATCTTTAAAATATTCCAGCCCTGTCTTCAAAGAAGATGAGATTCCCTTCTCCGGATGATGGTTTATCAGGACCGTCACTCCCTGGCTTTTCGCTGCCTCTTTAATTTCCTGATACTGCGTTACCACAGCCGTCTCCAGCACAAGCGCCTGCTTCTGAGGACGGCTGTTTTTCTCTTTTCTCTTGTTTTCTTTTTTATCTTCCGCCAGCTCTTTTCCTGCCTGGATAAGCTGATCCAGTGTTCTAAGATACATGGGCCGGCCTTCTATCTCATATAAAAGTTTATTGGAACCAAACCGGCGGCTGTATCCAGCCGCCAGAAGTATCATACCGATTTTCATATTCTCATACCGATTTTTCATATAATTAGCCGCAATGCTCATTTTCCCGGCTTCTTTATAGGCTGCCTCAGACTCCCATAGAATGCCGCAAATCCCTGCTCTTTCAGTTTCATACAGATTCTCCCGGCAATTTCCTGATCGGGCAGTACATCTGCCTTATTCAGATATACCCGATACGCCCGGTTCCCCGCACCTTTTCTCAGGCCCTTTTCGGAAGCCGCAATTTTTACAAGATCCTCCGGCTCTATGAGAGCTTCCTGTGTCTTTCCAAGAAGTTCCTCTGTCCGCTCTTTCCGATGAGCAGTCACGCCAATGGTCCTCCCCAGGGAATCCAGTCCGAGCACTCCTACTACTATGTCTGTAAACTCCGGAATCACCGGTTCCCAGGCTTCCGGTACTTTCAGAGGGAACCCCCGGGAACCGTCCGCTTCGATAAGCAGCACATCACAGAAATCCCTTAGACTTTCCAGAACATCTTTCGGAAGGCTGCAAAGCTTCCCGCTTTTCTTTTCCACACAGGCCGCCAGAGTATAGCCATACCGATCAAGATTTTCTCTGATCCGCCCCGAATTGCCGTTTTCCGAGAAGGGGTGTTCCTGTTCTGCCGCCATGTGGGTGGTGGTTGTAATGATCACTTTTTTTCCTGCTGCAGTCAGTTCCTTTGTCAGCCGGAAGATCAGGCTTGTTTTTCCGCCGCCGCCTGTGAATGCGATCACTGTGCAGCCTCCGTCCTGTATATTTATCGCAAGCTTTTCAAGAAATCCGCCGCCTGCTCTGTGTCCGCTTCTTTCTGACTCTGTCATATCTTACCTGCATTTCTTTTTACAATAATCTTACACGTTCAGGATGTTTTCCGCGCCGGAAGCACGCCTTCTGCCAGCAGGATCTCCACAACGCTTCCCGCTATGCATCTTGCCTTGTCAGAAATAGTACTGCAGTTTTTTTTCTGTTCCTTCCGGGGATCAATATCGGCAATTTTCATTCCTTTATGGACAATATAGCCGTCACGGATGATTCCGCGCAGCACTCCGGTGATAGACGCCGGCACAGATACCCCTTCCACTTCGGCGATCATCTGTCCTTTTTCTACAAAATCCCCGATCTTCGCCAGATTTTTAATGCTGCCGGATGCCGGAGAATGGATCACTCTTTCCTTTCCCACTCCGGCGATCACGCCGGGAACCCCTGTATTGGGAGCGGCTTCCCCCTCCTCGATGATTCTGCCAAGATCGTGCCCTCTCTGTGTCTCTATCACATAGTCCACATCTTCTCCCGCGGTAAATCCAGGTCCCAGGGCAATGGTAAGCGGCGCCATCTCCCGGCTTGTCCCCAGATTTCTTTTTGCAAGGATCCCGTCGATCACTGCCGCCGGCCTGCACCTGGCAATGGATTCTCCTGTTTCGTCTACCAGAAGGGGAATTTCCTTTAAATCCCATACCTTCCCGCACTCGCTGACATCTTTGATCTTATGGCTGAGAACACCTTCCACAAAAGCTTCTCCATCATAGACGGCCTCGCAGAAGGATACTTCCCTCCGGATAGCGCTGGGCCTTTCGCTTTCCAGAATAAGCACTTTATATCCGCAGCGGTACAGTCTGTGGATCACTCCGCTGGCCAGATCTCCGCCGCCGCGGACCACTATTACATTTTCTTCAGACATAAACTGTTTTCAACCTCCAGCCTGACGCTTTTCATCCGCGCCATTTCAGGATCACTTGTGATCTGCGTTCTCCTTCATCACTTTTTCCACTGCGTTGACAATATTCTGGTATCCGGTACAACGGCAGAGATTTCCGGACATCTGCTTTTTAATAGCCTCTCTGGACAAAACCTCGCCGCGTTCCAGAAGAACGGTTGCGGACATGATAAATCCCGGCGTACAGAAGCCGCATTGTACGGCTCCTTCTTCAATAAATGCCTCCTGGATCCTGGTAAGCTCTCCGTTTTTCTCCAGACCTTCCAGAGTTCGGATGTTTTTTCCTTCCGCCCAGACCGCCAGATAAATACAGGAGTCAATAGTCTCCCCGTCTATGATCACTGTACAGGCGCCGCATTCTCCTACCTCGCATCCTTTTTTTACGGAAGTGAGTCCCAGCCGGTTCCGCAGCATTTCCAGAAGAGATTCTCTGGGGTCCACATACTCCGCAACTTCTTTTCCGTTTACCGTACACTGCACAAGTACTTTTTCCCTTTTCATCTTCTGTCACCTCCTGCTGCCATCTCCACTGTTCTTATCAGCGCCCGTCTGGCGATTTCTCCGCCGATCTGAAGCCGGAATTCCCTTGACGCTCTCCAGGAATCCCTGGGATGGATTTCTTCCCTTACCTTCTCTTCCACAGCCTGATAAAGCGCTTCGTTTACCGCCGCTCCTTTTACTGCTTCTTCTGTTCCGGTGCAGCGGAAGGGAACCGGGGCCGCCACGCCGAAGGTGATCCGGATATCTTCGAGAATATTTTTCTCTCGATTGATCCTGCTTACCACACAGCAGCTAAGGGTTGCGATGTCCATTGCCCTGCGCATGGAATATTTGATGTAATGTCCCTGGCAGCCTGCATACTCCTTTTCCGGGATCACAATGTGGGTCAGTATTTCACCTGGCTTGATATCAACTTTTCCCGGCCCCAGGTAAAAATCATGTACGGGAACCGTCCTTCCTCCGCTGCCGTCCGCTGTCCGCAGCAGCGCATTCAGCGAGAAAAGAGCCGGAGCGCTGTCGGCGCTGACGGCGCCGTTGCAGATATTTCCTCCGATAGTTCCGATATTCCGTATCTGCGGCCCCCCTACCTGGTCAACCGCCTCACCGAGAACAGGAATATTTTCCCGTATCACCGGATCTTCTGTAATATGTGAAAATGTTGTTCCCGCGCCGATATAGATATCGCCGGAGTCCATTTTCTTTACACCCTTCAGTTCTTTGATATCCCGGATGCACACAAGAGACGTTCCCGCCATTTTTCCTTCGCGGATCTTTATCAGCACGTCGCTTCCGCCGGAAATGATCCTTGCTTCAGGATGCTCTTTCAGAAGGCTTACAGCTTCCTTGATCGTACCTGCATTGTAATATTCTTCTATATCATACATGCTGCTTTCCCTCCTTTCCGATGAGCCCCGCCTTTGTAAAGCCCTCGATAAGTCTCTGAGGCGTCAGCGGAATCTCGTTAAAGGCGACTCCCGTTGCATGGAGGACCGCATTGCGGATAGCCGGAGCTCCCGGGATTGCCGGAGGTTCTCCCAAGGCTTTATTGCCGTAAGGTCCCATGGGATCGTTAAGTTCCACAAACTCCGCTTTCATGTCCGGCGTGTCAAGAGCGGTCATCAGTTTATAATCCAGAAGATTTCCGTTTAAAGGACGCCCGGTTTTTTCATCCAGGATAAGCTGTTCACTGAGTCCGTATCCCATTCCCATAGACATGCCGCCGTGTACCTGCATTTCGGCAAGCTGGGGATTCAGAAGCTTTCCGCTGTCGTGGACATTGATAATATCCAGGATTTTGATCGTTCCAAGCTTCAGATCCACCTCCACCTCAGCAAAGCAGCATCCGGTGGCAATGGTATTCTTTTTTACCTGGGTAGATACTTCCGCTGTGATCACAGAAGAATTTGTAAGACTGTAATAACATTCCTGCGCCAAGGCTTCCAAAGATATAGCCTGTTCGTCTCCTGCGTATATCCAGCCGTGATCCAGAGAAAGTTCTCTTGTCTCCTCTTCCGGAAGCAATGTTTTCGCATAGGAAAGGATCTTGCCCAAAAGTTCTTCCGCGCACTGTTTTACTGCCGTTCCCGTTATAAAGGACTGTCTGGACGCATAAGCGCCTGTGTCGAAAGGCGTTACGTCCGTATCCTGCACCGTTACAATATGGATGTCCTCCATTCCCATGTGAAGTGTTTCCGCCGCCATCTGCGTAAATACAGTATCCGCTCCCTGGCCGATCTCTGTTGCTCCAAGCTGAAGCTGCACGCTTCCATCCTGGTTCAGAGACATCCTGGCCCCGGCGATTTCCAGCGAAATCGGCCACACGCCGGTTTTGTAGGAAAACAGCGCCATTCCCACTCCTCTTCGCACAGATCCCGTCTGGGAAGCATATTTCTTCCGCTTTTCTTCCCAGCGGATATACTCCGCTCCCTTTTCCAGACATTCAAAAATTCCGTTTGTGTTGGCTGCAATGGGCTTCAGATAAGCGTCTTCATAGTAGCCTTTTATCAGATTTTTTCTTCTGAATTCCAAAGGATCCATATGTATCTCTGCCGCTATATCGTCCATAAAGCATTCAATAGCGAAAGCAGCCTCCGGAATTCCGTAGGCGCGCATGGCTCCCCCTACAGGTGTGTTTGTGTATATCGTGTAAGCCTCTCCCCGGATATTCGGGCAGGCATACTGCAGCCGCCATGCCGTCAGTCCGTTGGCGGCGATGGCATGTCCATGGGACGCGTAAGCTCCCTGGTTGGAATAAGCCATCATATCCTTTGCCAGAAGGCGCCCCTCTTTGTCCACTCCGGCAGTCAGATCATATTCAATGGAATGTCTCGTTCTGGTATTGCAGAAAGTCTCCTCCCTGGAAAGTTCCAGCTTCACCGGACGGCCGCCTACCTGCATGGTCAGAAAAGCGTTCAGCGGCTCGTAGAGCACATCCTGCTTGTTCCCGAATCCGCCTCCGATATAGGGCTTGATCACCCGTACTCTTCCCCAGGGGATACCAAGGGCCTGGCCGATCACACGGCGTACAATGTGAGGGATCTGGGTGGAAGTCACCACCACTACTCTGTCTTTTTCCATATAGGCGAAGGAAACAGGGTTTTCCAGATGACAGTGCTGTACCATGGGTGTTTTGTAGCTTCGCTTCACAACCGTATCAGACTGCTCCAGTCCCTGATCTACATTTCCGATAAAGAAATTCGTCCTGTTCAGCACGTTGTCCTTCTTGTCAAAATGGATAGGAGGATGGCTTCCATACATGGATTTCCTGGGATGGATCTCCACCGGATACTCCTCGTACTCCACTTTGATGAGCTTCAGGGCTCTTGATGCCGTTACCTCGTCTTCCGCCACCACAGCGGCGATATCGTCCCCGTAATAACGGATGCGGCCTGTAAGAATATTTCTGTCCGCTACATCCTGATGAGCCGGCTCCACTGACCAGGGATGTCCCGGCGTAGGATAGCAGTGATCCGGAACATCCTTAAAGGTTACCACCTTTACTACTCCGTCCAGAGCCTCCGCCCGGCTGGTATCAATAGATTTTACGATCCCGTTTCCGATCGTGGCATGATAAACTTTTGCCACAAGGCATTTATCCAGGATCAGATCATCTGTGAACTTTGCCCTGCCCGTCACTTTTTCGTAAGCGTCGACTCTCGGCACACTTTTTCCAATCATGTTTTCACCTTCTTTACATTGTTATGCCTTTCCGGAACAAAGAAAGCCGGACGGGTCCGCAGGAATTCTCATCTTCCCTCAGGACTGTCATCCGGCTTCTCTGCCTGTTTGCCAAAACTGTCTTTCTTACAGCTTGTTCTTACTTCTTTTTCTCATATGGAGTATTGTCAAGGGGGAGAGAGGTTCGGAACCCGCCGTCCAGCTTGTAGTACGCCCCTGCAATGGCAGGCGCTGTAGGAATAGCGGTGATCTCTCCGATACCGATTGCTCCACAGGCTACATTCAGTCCTGCTTTCTCCACAATAATACTTTCCACTTCAGGAATTTTGTTCGCTTTTGGTAATCCCAGTGTACCATATTTGGCAGTAGGTTTGCAATCTTTTATGGGATAATTTTCTGTCAGAGCAAAGCCGTAGGACATGATCACTCCGCCCTCGATCTGGCCTTCCACAGAAAGAGGATTCACCGCTTTTCCCACGTCGTGGGCCGCTACGATCTTCTTCACAGTACCGTCTTCATTCAAAACACAGACCTGCGTCGCGTAGCCGTAGGCCACATGAGACACCGGATTTTTCACCTCAGAGCCCATAGCGTCTGTCTTTGCCAGGTATTCTCCCAGATATTCCTTTCCATCCAGATCTGAAAGCTTTCGTCCTTCCAGATCCTTTTTCAGTTTTCCGCAGGCTCTCCGCGCCGCTTCTCCTGTGATCAGCGTCTGTCTGGAACCGGAGGTGGTTCCGGAATCCGGCGCGTTATAGGTATTTGACGCATCGTAATACACCTGTTCCCGTTTCAGTCCCAGTTCCGTACACACCATCTGCACAAGCACAGTTCCCAGTCCCTGGCCGATGCAGGAAGCGCCGGAATGGATCTCCACTCTTCCATCATGCACATAGAGCCGGCAGCGGCCCCAGTCCGGAAGACCGACTCCCACTCCTGCGTTTTTCATTGCGCAGGCGATGCCTGCATAAGGGCTGTTCTCATAAACATCCCGCACAGCCTCCAAAGTTTCCGCAAGCCCTGTGGATTCGTCAACGATCTGTCCATTTGGCAGCTCCTGTCCCGGACGGATAGCGTTCCGGTAACGGATTTCCCATGGAGAAATTCCCACAGCGTCCGCCATTTTTGTAAGGAGCATCTCTACTGCGAAACAGGTCTGGGTAACCCCGAATCCCCGAAAGGCTCCCGCAGGAGGATTATTTGTATAATACGCCTTGCCGTCTATGTCAAAATTCTGATAATTATAAGGACCGGAAGCATGGGTGCAGGCTCTCTGGAGCACCGGCCCGCCCAGAGAAGCGTAAGCGCCCGTATCAGCGATGACTGTTGCTTTTACGCCCTGTATGATACCGTTTTCATCACACCCCATGGTAAATTCCATATCCATGGGATGTCTCTTGGGATGGATGAGGATACTCTCCCCCCTTGTAAGCTTCACCTTTACCGGACGCCCGGTAAGATAAGCGATCATAGCGGCATGGTGCTGCACCGTCACGTCTTCTTTTCCTCCGAAACCGCCGCCGACCAGCTTATTGCGGACCTTTACCTTCTCCGCAGGAAGCCCCAGAAGGAGCATACACTCATGCTGGGTATCATAGACGCCCTGGTCCGCGGAATAAATGATCACTCCGCCTTCTCCGTCCGGCATGGCCACTGCACATTCCGGCTCCAGAAAAGCATGTTCCGTCCACGGCGTCTGAAATTTCTCTGTAAGAACATGAGCGGAATTCCGGATTGCCTCTTCTGCATCGCCTCTGTGGACGTGCCAGTGCGCCATCAGATTTCCGTCTCCATGTACCTTTGGCGCGCCCTCCTTCATAGCTTCCCAGGGGTCTCTCACCATTTCCAGTTCTTCATATTCTACTTCCACAAGTTGTTTGGCTTCTTCAAGGATCTCCGGCGTTTCCGCCGCCACAAGCGCAATGGCGTCTCCAAGATAATGGGTGATCTTTCCCACAGGGATCATTCCGTCCCAATCCTGTTTCAAATGCCCTACTTTCACATCTCCGGGGATATCTTTGGCTGTAAACACAGTCACCACTCCCGGCAGAGCCTCCGCCTTTTCTGTATGAATGGCCTTTACCAGCGCCCGGGGATACCGGGAGCGGACGGCGCTTCCATAGATCATGCCCTCCACTTCCATGTCATCCGGATATTCTCCGTATCCCAAAACCTTTTCTCTTACGTCCAGCCTCGGCACACGTTCTCCCAGTTTCCAGGAATATTCTTTTTCCGGCGGGAGACCTTCTCTTTTGTACTTTGCCGCAAGAAGAATGCCGTCAATGATCTTTTTGTAACCCGTACAGCGGCAGATATTGTTTTTTATAGCGTCGGCCGCCTCGGCTCTTGTGGGATCAGGATTTTTATCGATCAGCCCTTTTGCGCTGATCACCATTCCCGGGATGCAGAAGCCGCACTGAACGGCTCCCGCTTCCCCGAAGGCCCGGACAAAAATCTCCTTTTCCTCATCGGGGAATCCTTCTATCGTAAGGATCTGTTTTCCTTCCAGTTTGGAAAGCCTGGGCACGCAGGCCTTCGTCGGTTTTCCGTCAATCAGCACATGGCAGGTGCCGCAGGCCCCCTCGCTGCATCCGTCCTTCACCGATTTCAGGCGGCACTTATCCCGGAGAAAGCGCAGCAGCTTCATGTCTTTTTCTTCCTGATACTGTATTCCGTTTACTGTTATTGTATACAAGAGGACTCACCCTCCTTTCTGACAGGGATCCTACATGATCAGATAACTGTAATCATTGATCACTGCCGCCATCAGCCTGTGAAGTCCTTCCGGCACTTCGTCTGCCGGACCGTCTGCTTTACAGTCATATATATTGCCAAGGAAACGCACTTTGCACTCTTTTGTCTCTCTGTCCGTTACCGCAAATCCGTCGTTGGTACTCTCATCCATATCCTCCGGTTTTGCAAAAAGAGTGAACTTGTCTTTATAAGGCGCGCTTGCGTATGGGCAGAAAGTCTTACAGTTTCCGCATTCATTGCACATATAATCCACATGGATCACCTGCGCCATTTCCATTCCGGGCACTTTGATGGAGATATTCGCCCGGTTCGGACATACGTCCACGCAGTTCTCGCAGACTTTGCTGCAGTTAAGGCATCTTTCCGCCTCGCATCCAGTGTCTTTTTCTTCTTTCAGGATACCTTTCTTCTCATAGCACTCTGTCTCGCCGCCTGTGACAGCGCGGGAAGACACAACTTCTTTGCCAAGGATTGCCCTTGCCACGAGCTGGGCGTCACGGATGGCTTCCACGATAGTCGCCGCGCCGTTTGCGCCGTCTCCTGCCAGATACACGTTCTTTACACTGGTTTCCAGTGTTTCCGGATTGAGTCTGGCTTTTCCTCTTTCATTGACATTGATTCCGTTTGCCTTATAGAATTCTGCCGGTACCTTCTCGCCTACCGCAACGATCACGGTATCAGCCGGCACTTCCTCGATTTCCTCCGTCTCTGCCACGCTGGCTCTTCCGGACGCGTCCATGTCGCCCAGAACCATCTTTCTGCAGAAAAGCTTTCCGTTTTCCAGGCTTACCGGAGAAAGAAGCTCCTTAAATTCCACGCCCTCCTCAAGAACCTCCAGAAGTTCTTCTTCCGCTGCGGGCATATAACGTTTTGTCCTTCTGTATACCAGGTATACATTTTCCACGCCTTCCGTTCTCTTGGCCGCTCTTGCGGTATCCATAGCCGTATTGCCGCCGCCGATCACCACTACGTTTTTGCCAAGATCCAGTTTGCCGTCTTTTTCCTTAAAGTCTGCAAGGAATTTAAGGGCGTTGACTGTTTCTCCCTTTTCCAGCTTTAAGGATCCTGGTTTGCTGGCGCCTACTGCCAGGATCACAGCGTCGTATCCCATTTTCCGAAGCTCTTCCACGGAAGTGATCTCTGTATTGGTCCGGATTTCCACTCCCATTTTTTCAATGAAGGAAATATCTTTATCAATGGCCTCCTCTGAAATACGGAATCCCGGGATCACATAACGGATCACGCCGCCCAGTCTGGCCTCTTTTTCAAAAACAGTAACGGACGCCCCTGCTCTTGCCAGAAAATAAGCCGCCGCGATTCCCGCAGGACCTCCGCCTACAACTGCTGTCTTCCTGCCGCAGTTTTCTCCTGCGGAAATTTCGCCGATCACACTGTCATATCCTTTTTCCGCCGCCAGGAGCTTTGTTTTCCGGATATCTACCGATTCGTCGTAGAAGTTCCTGGTACACTTATACATGCAGTTATGGGCGCAGAGCGTTCCTGTAATAAACGGAAGAGCGTTTTTGTCAAGGATCACACGCAGAGCTTCCGCATATTCTCCCTTACCTGCAAGAGAAATATATTCCGGAATATCCTGATGAATGGGACATCCTTCCTGACAGGGAGCAAAATAGCAGTCCAGAAGCGGTACTTCCCGATCATTTTTACGGTTTGGAAGCGGCTTGATGTTCTTTACATGGTGGGGATCTTTTTTCGCATTCTCCGCCAGTTTCTCCAGTGCTTCCACGTCAATGCCTGTCCATGGCTTTACGCCCTTTGCCATAATCTTCTCCGCCATCTGGGAGAATCTCTGATAGCCTCCCGTCTTCAGGATCGTTGTAGCTACTGTTACCGGCCATACGCCGCAGTCCACGATCTTGTCGATGTTGAAATAATCCGCTCCGCCGGAATAAGCGATCCTGAGCTTTCCGTCAAATTCCCGCGACAGCTTCGCCGCAAGGGAAATGGACAGCGGGAAAAGCGCCTTTCCGGACATGTACATTTCTTCGCTGGGAAGCTCATTTCTTGTCACATCCACCGGGAAGGTATTTGTGATCTTCACTCCGAAAGCAAGACCCAGTTCATCCGCCAGAGCAATCAGACGGCGGAACATGGGAATGGCATCCTTGTACTGGAGGTCATCCAGAAAATGGAAGTCTCCGAATTTCATATAATCATATCCCATATCGTCCATGGTCTTTCTGGCAAATTCATAACCCAGGAGGGTTGGATTGCATTTGATAAAAGTGTTCAGATGTTTTTCTTTGTACAGATGATTGGCAATGCTCTCGATCTCGTTTGGCGGACATCCGTGAAGAGTGGAGATCGTAGCGGAATTACAGATATTTGAGGGGATCGCCTCAATATCTTCTTTCGTCACATGACGGAATCTGTCTGCATGCTCCAGAAGCCACTGGCGGCACTCTTTAAAGATCTCCGTATCTTTTGCTTCCTTCATGTTCTCAATAAAGGTATCGATCTTCGGTTCTTTGATCCCCGCAAGATCATACCCCACAGATATGTTAAACTGGAATCCGTCTGTACTTCCAAGGCCGAACTCTTTCGCCATCACATGAAGCATAAACCACGCCTTGATATATTCGCCCATTGCCTGAGGCACATAAAGCTCTGTGGACCATTCGCAGTTGTAGCACTCGTCTTCTGCAAGGATACAGGGACGGTTGATACATGCGGCCAGCTCGTCTCCGTCCATTTTCTGTACTGTTTTCAGTTCAAAGAAGCGGGCGCCTGCGTAATAGGAAGCCGCAATGTTCTGCGAAAGCTGAGTATTGGGGCCTGCCGCCGGTCCGATAGGTGTCTCCAGGTTTCTTCCAAAAATCTGCATATCTTTGGCGGGATCTGCTTTATATGGTCTGTGTACGCCGAATACAGTGCCTTTTGTCTCATGCTCTGTGAGGACCCAGTCCATCAGTTGTCCAAAAGGCATACAGGTCATTTTCTCACTCATATATTTTCTCCTTATTTTCCGAAATTGATATCGTCAGCCAGTTCCTTCGCAGCCTGACGGCAGTCCGCCATCACCTTCGCCTCGTCGCATACGAGAACTTCCCGGTCTTTCATCAGCACTCTGCCGCTGCATACAGTTGTCTGCACCATACTTCCGTTTACTCCAAAAAGCAGATGGCCGTTGGTGTTGTCCGCTGTCATAGGGGTCAGAGGATCATAATCAATGACGATCACATCTGCTGCCGCTCCCGGTTCCAGAACACCCAGTTTTTTCTTAAAGTAACGGTTGGCGATGGTTCTGTTTCCCTCGAAAAGCATCTGAGGAACCTCTCCCCACGCCGCGTTTGGATCACACAGATGATGCTTATGCAGTACGTTCGCCACTTTCCAGGATTCCATCATATCGTGGGTATAGCCGTCTGTACCCAGGCCGGTAACAATTCCTTTATGTACCAGGGCCATAGTAGGAGGACATCCGCAGGCGTTGCCCATGTTGGATTCCGGATTATGCACCACCATGGTATCTGTATCTTTGATCAGATCCATTTCATGTTCATTGATATAGATACAGTGTCCCAGAAGTGTTTTGGGGCCCAGAATATTCCAGTCATAGAGACGGTCCACAATGCGTTTGCCGTGTTCTTTCAGGCACTGATGGAGATCGTAGATTCCTTCTGCCACATGAATATGATACCCCACTCCTTCCGGCTTCAGCTCACCGCACAGAGCCATCGTCTCGTCGGAAATGGTAAAGGACGCATGCATTCCCATCATTCCCGCGATCATATCGCTGTCATCCGCAAGGGCATGTTTGATAAAGTTTACGTTTTCCATTACCGATTCTCTTGATTTCTCCATACCGTCCCTGTCAGAGATCTCATAGCAAAGGCAGGTACGGATCCCCAGATCCTTCGCCGCTTCCTCAATGGCATTCAGAGAGCCTGTAATATGTCCGAAGCTTGCGTGATGGTCAAATACCGTCGTTACTCCGTTTTTAATAGAATCAATGTAAGTGGCGTAAGCAGAAAGCTTCGTCTGCTCCAACGTCAGATGGCGGTCGATGGTCCACCACTGACCGTCCAGTATATCCAGAAAACCCTTGGGATTATATCCTTTAATACTTAAGCCTCTGGCAAAGGCGCTGTAGATATGCTCATGGGCGTTGATAAAAGCCGGCATGATCACTCCGCCTCTTGCGTCTATAAATTCCGCGTCCGGATAGGCTTTTCTGATTTCCTCTGTAGTTCCCGTTTTCACGATCACGCTTCCGTCCATGGCAACCGCGCCGTTTTCCACAAAAGTATTGGAAGCGTCTCTTGTGATCATTCTTCCGTTCCCGATTATCCGCATATGTCGTCCTCCTTATCTTGTAAAAATCGTCTAATTTCAGCCGCACTCCCCCTGTGTCTTTTGGGGATTTTATACTATCAATGTACCATACTTCCCTGTGTTTTTCAATAGCAAATATCCAAAAAAATTTTTCTTTTCTAAAAAATTTTTTATTGAGGAGACAGCAAAAAAACACCCTCTTTTCTTAGAAAGAGGATGTTTCCGGACAAATCAATATTCTTCTTTTACTTCCAGTACGCCCCTGCCGGACTGCCATAATGTTTCATCTGTCTCGGTCATATAACAGTGGCCGTTTTTTACATGCCAGCTGTAAAAATCTCTTTCCGGACGGCCCCAGGCTTCCATCAGCGTCATAATGGTCCCGCCATGGACGATCAGAGCGGCCGACTGCAGATTTTCCCTGGAACATATGGCGATCACTTTCTGAACCCCCTCCAGGGTCCTTTCTCGAAAGGCTTCCCGGCTCTCTCCGCCCGGAAACGGAAGGTTCCCTCCGCTGTCGATCCATGCCTGATAATCAGGATTCCCGGCAAGTTCTCTGTAATTTTTATTCTCAAAATCTCCAAAATCTGTTTCGGAAAGCTGATCCATGATCCGGAATTTTTTCCCCGGAAAGAGAATTTCCGCCGTCTCCCGGCAGCGGATCATTGGACTTATGAACAATCCATCCGGCACAGGATAGGAAAGCTCGGACAGCGCCTTCTTCCCCTCCTGGCAAAGATGCTCGTCTGTTCTTCCTATATACCTGCCTTTTAGATTTCCCTCCGTCATTCCATGTCTGATCAGCCAGATTTTAATCATTTTTTATCACCATCCCGATCCCGCATACAACGCGGACTACTTTTTTGCTGTAGGAAGCCAGTTCCGTACAGATCCTTCCCACTCTCTCCCTGTAAGCTCTGTCAAAGGCATCTACAGGAACTACGCCGTATCCCACCTCGTCCGACACAAGCACCACTTCCGGGTTTCTCTGTATCAGTTCCGCGGCAAGATTCCCGGTATCTCGTCCGTCTTTCATTTCCTTCCGGATAAATTCATGAAAGTTCAGGACTCCTTCCGCCTGAAACAATTCTTCCCTGGAAAGCCCCGCTCCATTCTTCCACAGGATTTCCGGATACGTTTTTTTTCCATAGGAAGCTTTTCCCTGATATGCCCCTCCGATAATCATTTCCATTTCGTCTGCCCCTCCATTTATTTTTTACATATGCATAACCGCAGACACCAGCGCAATCACCAGCGCCGTCCCCGCCTCGCAGAGGCAGAGAAAGAATCCGGAAAGATCCCCGGTGGTTCCTCCGAAATATTTCATAGCCACATGCCTGTAATAAAGAAATATCAGCAAAGAGGAAAGAAAGGCCGCCGCCCCGGCTATGGGCTGAATAAAGATCATCAGTACGGCCAGGATCACCAGATAAACGATCAGCGTGTTCCTTACCGCAATGTTTTCCGCCTTCCGGGAAAATTCCGCCACAGTCCCGCTTTTTTTCGCTTTTGGAAGCGCCATTACTCCGATACCGGAAAAACAGCGGGAAACCATAAAGCCCGCCGCCGTAAGGAGCACAGCCTTTTTGTCTCCGGCGATCTGACTGTAGGCCCCGTAACAAAGGAGAAAATAAACGCATCCCGTGATCACCGCAAAGGCTCCTGCATGGGAGTCCTTTAATATTTCCAGCCGGCGTTCCCTCTCCTGCCAGGAACTTAAGGCGTCGGCGGTATCCAGAAGCCCGTCCACATGGATTCCTCCGGTGATCAGCACCGGAACGGCAACAAGAAGCACCGTGTGCAGTCCCGGGGACAGGGACAGCCTTTCTCCCAGATAATCCGCAGCCAGAAAGACAGCCCCGATAACGGTTCCTATAAAGGGAAAAAAGCAGAACATATATTTCATATTCTCTTTTGTCCATTCCGCCTGGGGAACCGGAATTTTTGAAAACATGGCAAACGCCACTTTAAAACTGTTCCACAAACTCTTCACAAAAAACACCTTTGTTTCTTTTTTTATTTTTTCCGCGGAAAAGCGGCTTACGATTTATGATAAACCGGTATGCCGTAAACCACTTCCACTACCTGATCCGCCTCTTCTGCCAGAAACCGGTTGATTTTTCCAAGACACTCAAGATAAGTTTTCATTTCTCCCCGGTAAACCGCCGCCTCGGAAAAAATCTCATTTGTCACTACCACAAGGTTGGCGGCCTTGTCCTTCAGGCGAAGGATCCCTTTTTCTATCTCTTCCAGAGTATGCTCTCCGGCACCTTCTTCCTGAAAGATCTCATTTGCCACAAGATTCGACATACATTCCAGAAGCACCGTACATCCCTCCGGCACCTCCGTCCTGGAAAGTCCTGTATAACATTCCACTGTTTCAAAGCCCTTTCCGGCCCGCATTTTCCTGTGCCTGACGATCCTTTTCCGGCTTTCTCCGTCATAAGGATACATAGTCGCGATATAGATCCTGTTTTTCCCGCCCAAAGAGACCACCTGGTCTTCCGCAAACGCAGATTTTCCGCTTCCGCTGCCTCCTGTAACAAGAATCACCATTTATACAAGCTCCTTATACTGGTCTACCTTAATATCTTCAAAGGTACTCATGGACTCGTAAACGGCTGTTCCCATATCCAGGAAGGGGAACAGAGCCACAGCTCCGCTGCCTTCTCCAAGGCACATTTCTCCATGGATCACCGCCTCTTTCTGAAGCGCTTTAAGGATCAGTTCCGCCGCAGGCTCTTTTGATACATGAGAAGCGATCATATAATCTGCGGATCCCGGGCATAGTCTCTGCGCCGCAAGAGCCGCCGTGCAGGAAATAAAACCATCCATTACAACAGGAACGCGGAAGGCCGCTCCTCCCAGGAAAACGCCTGCCAGTCCTGCAATATCAAGTCCGCCCACTTTCGAGAGCACATCCAGCGGATCCAGCAGATCCGGCCGGTTTCGTTCCACCGCTTTTTTGATAGCCTTTATTTTTCTTTGCAGACCTTCGCTGGAAAGACCCGCTCCCCGTCCTGTCATTTCTTCCACAGGACGGTCCATAAGGACAGAAGCCACAGCGCTGCTTGTGGTTGTATTTCCGATTCCCATTTCTCCTGTAGCCAGAATCCCGTAGCCCTTTTCTTTCAGTCTGCGGACCATTTCAATTCCGGCCTCTACTGCCTTTACCGCCTCGCCTCTTGTCATAGCCGGCTCTTTCGTCATGTTGCGGGTGCCGTATCTTACCTTAAATTCCGTAGAAACTCTGGTGTCCGACGCCATTCCCACATCCACAGGATATACGTCCGTACCGCACTGTCTGCACATTACACAGGCAGAAGTATCCCCTGTAAGGAAATTTTCCGCCACAATAGCCGTAACCTCCTGGCCTGTCTGGGTAACTCCCTCTTCCACTACGCCGTTGTCCGCGCACATGGCCACCAGCGCTTTCTTTTGAATATGGATATCCGGACTTTCCGTGATACCCGCGATCTGGATCACCAGCTTTTCCATTTTGCCCAGCGAATGGAGAGGCTTTGCGATACTGTTCCATCTTTTTTCCGCAATATCCATGGCGTTTCTGTCAAGGGGGCGTATTTCCTTCAGCGCTTCCTCTAATGTCATCAACTTTTCCCTTCCCTTCTTTTTCCTGTGGTAAACACAAAAAATTTACTGAAAATATAGTTCAGCACAAGAACGATAAACTGCGTAAGGAATTTACTCAGCATATCGTTCATATGCAGAATCTCCGCCAGGAGCCACACTCCGCCAACTTCTATCACCATGGTGACAAGGCGGGCGCTGATAAATTTGCAGAACGGCTGGATATGGTCTTTCAGCGTCCTGCATTTGTCCTGAAATACAAACTTAGAATTTACAACATAGGCAAAAAGGATTGCCGTGATGATCGAGATCACATTGGCAGTATTAAGACCTGCCCCGACTTTTCTCATTACATAGAAAACAACAAGATTCACCAATGTGGTACAGCCGCCGAAAAAGATATATCTGATCACGTCATTTTCGTAAAGTCCAACTATCAGTTCTTTTATTTTTTTCATAAAAATTCCTGCCTTCTGCTTTTATCCTGTCTGACCGGCTCTGAAGCCTCCTGTCCTCCCCGGACGATCTTTGCGATAATATAACGCGGCCGGCGTTTGACTTCTTCATAGATCTTCGCGATGTAATACCCGATGATCCCAAGGCTCAGCATCATCGCGCTTCCGATCAGCAGCATCACCATAATGATGGTGGTATATCCCTCCACCGCATGTCCGGTGAAATACTGGATCAGCGAATATATGATCAGCGCCAGCGAAAGGACGAAACAGACCGCTCCTCCTACTGTCACAAACTGCAGAGGCGCTGTAGTAAACGCAACGATATTTGTAAACGCATATTTTATCAAAGACCAGGAAGACCACTTGGATTCTCCCGCCTCTCTTTCCTGGACTTCAAATTTTACCGAGGTGGTCTTATATCCTACCCAGGAAGAGGTCGCGCGGAAAAACATATTTCTCTCCGGCATGGAAAGTATACTCTCCACTACCTGGCGGTCCATCATTTTAAAATCCGACGCATTCTGCATATCCACGCCGGTGGCCTTTGACATGATCCCATAAAAGAATCCCACGCATTCTCTGTGAAAAAAGCTTTCCTTTCCCCGGCTTTTCTTTACTCCCTCGATCACCTGATAGCCTTCTTCCCACAGCCGGTACATTTCCGGGAGTACCTGGGGAGGATGCTGAAGATCGCAGTCCATTACCGCAGTCACGTCTCCCCGGGCATGAGCCAGTCCGGCAAAAACAGCCGCCTCTTTTCCGAAATTTCTGGAAAAGTGTATCCCAAGGATATGAGGGTCGTTCTTTCCGGCCTTTTGTATTTCTCTCCAGGTATGGTCTGCAGAGCCGTCGTCCACAAGCACCAGTTCATAGGATATCCCCGCCTCATTCAGCACTTCCCGAAGCACCCTGCAGGTCTTCGCGATCATCAGTTCTTCGTTGTATGCAGGAAGCACTACTGATAAAACACTCATATTTTTCGCATCCTCTTTTTCTTCCTGAAATGATAAGCTCTAATGTACGTTAACGCTTCTTCCGCACCACACCAATGTAACATAACGCCCCCAGTAAAGTCAAGAAGGCCCCCTCCTTCAGCCAGGGCGTACAGTATACCAGTTTGATTTCATGTTCTCCTTCTGAAAGCTCCAGTGCCATATACATGGTATTGGCCTGTTTCAGTTCCGCCTTCTCCCCGTCTACATATGCGGTAAAGCCCTTGCTGTAGGGCAGGGAGATCACCAGTGCCTTCGGTTTGGAAAGGGTAATGGAGCCCCGGAGGACATTTGTTTCCGTTTCTATATCCGAAAGTACATTTTTTGCCAGATTTCTTGTCTGCTGTCCAATATTTTCTACAGGCTGGCAGACTACTTTCAGGCTGTCGTAGGTATATACGCCTGTATTTTCAAACGTAAGCGTTATGGTATGGATCGGTTTTTGGCTGTAGCCTGCATTGCAGAGGAAATTATGCTTTCCGCTGTATGCGTTATACTTATCTGTGAAGATCTTGATCTTCTTTTCAGAAAAGGCTCCGCTGACCTTAATGGACGCCTCCTGGCTTTCTTTCCAGTAACGCCACCGGCTGTCCTCCTCAAGGACCTGGTTTTTCTCGTACCGGTTCATTTTATCCCACTTTTTATCGCTGACAAGCTCTCTGGGAGAAAGCGCCTCATAATCGAGACCTTCTGTGATCAGATAAGTTTCACTTTCTTCCAATCCCTCAAACGACAGTTTCAGCTTTGCCCCTTCTTCCGTTACCCTGATCTTTCCATCCTCCAGACGGCATCCGCTGCCCTCTGTTACCGTATATGGAAGCTCCTGATCGTTAAACTCCGTTTCTGTTTCCGGAAGGGAACTGTCCTCCAGCACCACGCCCTGAAGCAGAGCCTGCTGTCTCTCGGTAACTGTCATTTTTTCATAATCCTCTCTGGATATATAAGTGTCGTAAGTATAACCGATAGGGAGAGCGTCCTGACATTCATATGCCTCATAGACCTTCCCGTCTTTTTCGGCGTTTCCGGCAAGCTTCTGATATCCATAGGGAAGATATTGCTTGTCCTGATTTTTGATCACAAAATATTTAACGGAAGCCAGCCGGTCAAGAATCGTCCGTCCGTCCAGGTTTTCATAATGCTGTTCCCAGGGAGTGTTCAGATACATTTCATCAAAGAACGTTCCGATATTCCCTCCTGCCATGCTGAAATAATAAGAGGTTCCGTTGGTTCCCATCTGCATGGCGGAATTGTCATAGGAAAGCGCGTCAAGCTGATCGTAGCGGTAAAGGGCTTTATCTCCTGTATCCAGCACCGCAAGGTCTGTACCGGATTCCAGTTTTTTCAGGGCCTCTCCCTGGTCGGAAAATTCTGACAGATAATCTTTCTCAAGAGAATACTGATAGCTGATGTTTAAAACGATCCCCGCCGCCGTAAGCGCGCCCAGAAGCAGACAGAAATTTCTCTTTCTGACATAAACGCTTCCATAAAACAGGATCACCGCCGCGCTGGAGACCAGGATCAGAACCGCCATCATATTTCGCTCTGTCCGGGACACCTGCCAGAACAGGGCGATCACACTGTAAAGGACTGTCATTACAAAGATCCGTCTTTTTTCGGAGATAGTGAAGGTAAACAGCTCCGGATAAATTTTCACGCAGATATAGGCGATCAGCATCCCATACGCCCAGATCCACCGGTTTGACACATAAGAAAAACCATTCAGCACATGGCCTGCAAAGGGAAGCAGCAGAAACAGGTTCATCAAAAGGAACCCTGCCTTCAGACTGGTATTCTTCTTTTTCTTTGAAAACAGCACAAACACACCGGCCATGGACACTGCCGAATAGCCTGCCACGCCCCACTGGATCATATTTTCGCCGATCAGACAGCCCAGATATTTTTCATAATAAACTTTATCATAAAGAAGCGGCACATAATTCTCCGCCTGAAATCTTTCCGTACCAAAAAGCGGCATGATCACCGGAAGAAGCACTACAGCCGCCAGCATTACCGCAATAAGGGAGTATCCTGCAAAAACCGTCAGCCATTTCAGCACATCCTTCACAGACCTCTCTGAAAAAAGATGGAAATACTGGAAGGCAGCGTAAAGCACCATAAAGATGCCCAGCATATAGAAAAAATAAAAATTGGACAGTCCCGCCAGCGTTACCGACCAAATAAAGACATAGGGCTTTTCTTTCCGGTATACCTTATCAATCCCCATCAATATCAGAGGAAGATAGATCATAGGGTTGGCAAAGTATGGATGCTTCATCGCGGCATAGATCGTCCAGCCTGCAAAAATATAAAGAAACACGCCGAACAGCGTCGCTTCTTTGAAATTTTTGTGATAAAAGGAGTATTTGCTAAAGGCGATCCCCGCCAGATAAATCCTGAGGAAAATCAGGAATTCATAGAGAAATTCCGTATTTTTCGCCGGCACAAACACAGACAAAAGCGTCAGAGGATCTCCGATCACATAATAGTGCAGTGTAGTCAGGATATCCGATCCATAGCCGATATGCATATCCCACATTGGAATTGAAAGTTTATGTTCTACAAAAACCGCAGAAAGGATTTTCCGCAGATACTCTCCGTAATAAGCCAGGGAATTCAAATGCTGGGGCACGCCGTCGTGACTCCAGATCAGGGATTTCCCGTTTAAATAAAAATGCAGATAAAGGATCAGGGAGAAAATCCCGAATATCAATGTATAGATCAGATAATAATCTGCTTTTTTCTTACTTGAAAACAATTTCTTCATAATAAAATTCTGAATAGATTTTTAAAAAAGCCGCGGTACATCTGTACCGCGGCTCCCGGTCAAAACTTAGTCTTCTTTTCCATAAAGAGCAGTAAGCTTGCTCAGGTATTCATATCTTTCTTTTGCCTCAGCCTCGTTCTTAGCGAAGAGTCTTGCAGCCTTTTCCGGATTCTGACGTTTCAGAGAGTTATAACGAACCTCGCCGTCAAGGAAATCCTGATAGTTTTCCATATCCGGAGCTTTGGAGTCCAGAGTGAACTTGTTCTCTGCTGCCGGGTTGAAGCGGAAGTTGTGCCAGTATCCGCACTTAACAGCCAGCTCTTCCTCTGTCTGTGCTTTCGCCATACCTTTCTTGATACCATGGTTGATACATGGAGCATATGCGATGATCAGAGACGGTCCCGGATATGCCTCAGCCTCTGCCAGGGCCTTTACAGTCTGGTTGAAGTCTGCGCCCATGGAGATCTGTGCAACATATACATAGCCGTAGCTCATAGCGATGGAAGCCATATCTTTCTTCTTCACTTCTTTACCGCCTGCTGCGAACTGAGCAATAGCACCTGTCGGTGTAGCCTTGGAGGACTGTCCGCCGGTATTGGAGTAAACTTCTGTATCGAATACCATAACATTGATATCCTGTCCGCTTGCGAGAACATGGTCAACGCCGCCGAATCCGATATCATAAGCCCATCCGTCGCCGCCGAATACCCACTGGGATTTCTTTGCAAGGAAGTCCTTCTGTGCAAGGATTTCTTTTCCTGCTTCGCATCCGCATGCTTCCAGAGCTGCAACGAGTTTATCTGTAGCGGTTCCGTTCAGAGCGCCTACGCTGAAGGTATCCAGCCATTCCTGACCTGCTGCCTTCACGTCTTCGTTTTCTGTGGATTCTACAAGAGCTTCCACCTTTGTCTTCAGACCGTCACGGATTGCTTTCTGAGCAAGAAGCATACCATAACCGAACTCTGCGTTGTCCTCGAACAGAGAGTTGGACCATGCCGGACCCTGTCCCTTGGCATTTACTGTATAAGGTGTGGACGGTGAAGAGTTACCCCAGATAGAGGAGCATCCTGTTGCGTTTGCAATGTACATTCTGTCACCGAAAAGCTGGGTGATCAGTTTTGCATACGGAGTTTCACCGCAGCCTGCGCAGGCGCCGGAGAACTCAAGCAGCGGCTGCTTGAACTGGCTTCCCTTTACAGTAGTCTCTTTGAATTTTGCGATAACGTCTTCTTTTACAGGAAGTGTTACGCCGTAATCGAAGTACTTCTGTACTCCTGCGTTTGCTTCCATGTTCTCCATAACAAGGGCTTTCGCACCTTTCTTGCCCGGGCAGACATTTGCGCAGGAACCGCATCCTGTACAGTCATAAGCGGATACAGTCATGGAGAATTTATATTCTTTCATACCGGTCATCGGCAGAGTAGCCATACCTTCCGGTGCGTTTGCAGCTTCTTCTTCTGTAAGAGCTACCGGACGGATAACAGCGTGCGGGCATACATATGCGCAGCGGTTACACTGGATACAGTTTTCCGGCTTCCATACCGGGATGTTTACAGCGATTCCACGTTTCTCATATGCGGAGGAACCGGACGGAGTTGTACCGTCTACATAAGCTGAAAATGCAGATACAGGCAGGCTGTTTCCTTCCTGTGCGTTAACTTTGGACTGAATGTTGTTTACGAAATCCACAACGTCCTGTCTTCCGCCTTCTGCGTGAGCCATGAACAGGCCTTCATCTTCTGCATCTTTCCAGCTTTCCGGAACTTCTACTTCATGAACCTGTTTTGCTCCGGCGTCGATAGCTGCCCAGTTCTTCTGAACAACGTCGTCACCCTTACGTCCGTAAGTAGCTTTTGCAGCAGCTTTCATAAGCTCGATTGCCTGATCTTCCGGAATGATTCCTGTCAGTTTGAAGAATGCAGACTGAAGGATAGTGTTGATACGTGTCGGTCCCATGCCGGTTTCAATACCGATCTTCACACCGTCGATGGTGTAGAATTTGATATTGTGGTTAGCGATGAATGCTTTTACCTGTCCCGGTAAGTGCTTCTCCAGACCTTCCATATCCCACGGGCAGTTCAGAAGGAATGTTCCTCCGTCTACCAGTTCCTGAACCATGTTGTATTTATTGATATAAGAAGGATTATGGCATGCAACGAAATCCGCTTTGTGGATCAGGTATGTGGATTTGATCGGTTTCTTACCGAAACGCAGGTGAGACATTGTAACACCGCCGGACTTCTTGGAGTCATAGTCAAAGTAAGCCTGAGCGTACATGTCTGTGTTGTCGCCAATGATCTTGATGGAGTTCTTATTTGCACCTACTGTACCGTCAGCGCCAAGACCCCAGAATTTGCAGTTTGTAGTTCCTTCCGGAGTTGTTACGATCGGTGCGCCTGTTTCCAGGGACAGATTTGTAACGTCGTCTACGATACCGATAGTGAATTTTTCTTTTTCAGTGTTTTCAAATACAGCAACGATCTGAGCCGGTGTTGTATCTTTGGAACCAAGTCCGTAACGTCCGGAGAATACCGGAACATCCTTGAAGCTGGAATCCTTCAGAGCTGCTACAACGTCCAGATAAAGCGGCTCGCCGAGAGCGCCGGGCTCTTTTGTTCTATCAAGAACAGTGATCTGTTTTGCAGATGCAGGGATAGCATCGATCAGGGCCTGAGCGCAGAACGGTCTGTAAAGACGTACTTTTACAACGCCGACTTTCTTGCCTGCTGCCATCAGGTAATCAATGGTCTCCTCGATGGTGTCGTTTACAGAACCCATAGCAATCACTACATGCTCTGCGTCTTCTGCACCATAGTAGTTGAACAGTTTATAGTCTGTTCCGATCTTTTCGTTTACTTTGTCCATGTATTCCTGTACGATAGCCGGAAGAGCATCATAGTACGGGTTGCATGCTTCTCTTGCCTGGAAGAAGATATCCGGGTTCTGAGCGGAACCTCTCTGGCAGGGATGGTTCGGGTTCAGAGCGTGGTTACGGAACGCAGCGATAGCGTCCATATCCGCCATATCCTTCAGATCTTCATAATCCCATGTTTCGATCTTCTGGATCTCATGAGATGTACGGAAACCGTCGAAGAAGTTGATGAACGGAACTTTACCCTTGATTGCCGCAAGATGAGCAACCGGTGTAAGGTCCATAACTTCCTGTACAGATGATTCGCAAAGCATTGCGCATCCGGTCTGACGACAGGCCATAACGTCGGAATGATCACCGAAAATAGAAAGCGCGTGAGAAGCCAGAGCACGGGCAGATACGTTAATTACGCCCGGAAGCTGCTCGCCGGCGATCTTGTAAAGGTTCGGGATCATCAGAAGAAGACCCTGGGATGCGGTAAAGGTAGTTGTCAGAGCGCCTGCTGCCAGAGAACCGTGTACTGCACCGGCTGCACCTGCCTCAGACTGCATTTCTGTTACCTGTACTTCATGTCCGAAGATGTTCTTTCTTCCCTGGGTTGCCCATTCGTCTGTAGCTTCTGCCATAACAGATGAAGGGGTGATCGGGTAAATCGCAGCTACATCAGAAAAAGCATATGATGCATGAGCGGCTGCATGATTACCATCCATGGTTTTCATCTTTCTTGCCATAGTTTTCTTTTCCTCCTTAAAGGTATGATGAAAAAAATTATTTCTAGACCGCAGTCCGGTCTAAAATTCCGTATCTGATTATATCATAAAAAGCCTATAATGTCCAATCAGATTCATTTTTTTTTGTATCTATTCGCATACAAAAAAAGCGCTCTGTCCGTTTATCTGTAAAACAGCTCCGGCCGGCAGACCGCTTTCTCTCTTTGTTTTGTTCCAAAAATTCAGTGAGCGCCGAAAAGCTCTCTCAGGGATTTTCTCCCCAGCATCTTCCATAATTCCTGCTGAATCTGCGCAAGCTCCTTGTGAACAAGACAGGGAACCCCGCTGTCGCCGTCCCTGACGCAGTCGTAATCCGGATCCAGACATTCTATGATCATCATTTCCGGATCCACAGCCATATAAACATCCAGCAAAGATATTTCCGCCAGATCACGGTTCAGAGAGTATCCTCCGTGTACTCCCCGGAATCCTCTGACGATCTTCGCCTTCTGAAGCTTTTTCAAAATTTTATAAGCAAACGGCGCCGTGATGCTTTCTTTTTCACATATATCACTGACGCTGAGTCTCTCCTCCCCCGACAACGCACGGATCACTCTTACTGCATAATCACATTCCCTTGTAATCAACATATCTTCTGTCCTCTCTCTACTGTCTGAAACTGTTTCCGCAAATTGTTCTAAAATATCTCCGTGCTCTCCGCACTCTCTGTATCTTTTTTGGTTTTTCATCCCCAATTATAGCAATATACCTGTGAGATTTCAACATTTTTTATAAACGATTTTTCTTACTTTTCTCCAAATATCAACAAAAGCCCTACTGCCAGGATCACAACGCCGAGGATCCGTCTGAGCCACTTTCCAGCCGACGCATATCTGGGATCTCCTGCGATCCTCTCCACATAACTGTAGCCGATCCCCGTCCCGATCAGGAGGACGCTGTGCCCCAGTGCGTACAGGACCATCAAAAGCACACCCCACCAGGCATTCCTGCCAAGCTCCGCCACAAGAGCGAGAAGGGCCACCATAACCGGAATCGCGCAATGCGAAGCAAAGACGCCGCTGAGCGCGCCTGTGACAAAAGCGCCTGCATATCCTTTCTTTGCCCCGTACTTTGAAAGATGGACGTGAGGGATCAGGCTGATCACCCCGAACACCTGCAGAGCCATGGCGATCATAAGTATTCCCATAAGAATCGTCCACCAGTGTCCCGCCTCATGCATTCTATGGCCGATAAAAGAAGCCACGGAGCCGAAAATCCCAAAAGTCGCCGCCATGCCCGCAGCCATAGAAAGAGAAAGCCGTACAGACTTCTTCCTGTCGGCTCCCACCGCTCCCACACAGGCCAGCAGCATCGGCACAGACGCAAGGGAACAGGGGGTAAAGGAGGTAATGATCCCCGCAAGCAGGCTTAAAACAGGAGCCGCCCACAGATTATCCGCCATCAGCCCCGTCAGTGTATTCATAATTTCTGTCATATCAGAAAACTTCCTTTCTATTAAAAATATGTGCTTCTGCAGTATATTTTTTCTGTTCATTGCCTTTTGAGACATGATTATAACAGTATCCCTTTGTTTTTTCAAGAAAATAACTCTTGCAAAATCCCAGCTTTACGGTAAAATGGGGGATGAGCCCAAAAACGGCATTTTTATGAAACAAATAAAACGAAACCATAACGAAGAAAAGAGGTACATTATGATTTCAGCAAATAATATTACTCTGAGAGTCGGAAAGAAGGCTCTGTTTGAGGATGTGAATATTAAATTCACAGAGGGGAACTGCTATGGTCTGATCGGCGCAAACGGAGCCGGAAAATCCACCTTCCTCAAGATCCTTTCCGGACAGTTGGAGCCCACTAAGGGAGAAGTAGTCATCACTCCCGGACAGAGACTTTCCTTTTTACAGCAGGATCATTTCAAATATGATTCCTATCCGGTTCTGGATACTGTCATTATGGGAAATGCCAGACTGTACGAGATCATGAAGGAAAAAGAGGCGATTTATGCCAAAGAAGATTTTACAGATGAAGACGGCATCCGGGCCAGCGAACTGGAAGGCGAATTCGCTGAGATGAACGGCTGGGAAGCAGAATCCGACGCCGCCACTTTATTAAACGGACTTGGGATTGAAACGGATCTCCATTACGCGAAGATGTCCGAGCTGACAGGAAGCCAGAAGGTCAAAGTTCTTCTTGCCCAGGCTCTTTTCGGCAATCCGGATATCCTTCTTCTGGATGAGCCTACCAACCATCTGGATCTTCCTGCTATCGAGTGGCTGGAGGAATTCCTGATCAATTTTGACAACACCATCATTGTCGTTTCCCACGACAGGTATTTCCTTAATAAGGTATGTACTCATACCGCCGACATTGATTACGGAAAAATCCAGCTTTACGCCGGCAACTACGATTTCTGGTTTGAGTCCAGCCAGCTTCTTATCAAGCAGATGAAGGAGGCCAACAAAAAGAAAGAAGAAAAGATCAAGGAGCTTCAGGAATTTATTTCCCGTTTCAGCGCGAACGCCTCCAAATCCAAACAGGCGACTTCCAGAAAGCGTGCTCTGGAAAAAATCCAGCTTGACGAGATGCGTCCCTCCAGCCGTAAATATCCCTATATTGATTTCCGTCCCAACCGGGAGATCGGAAATGAAGTCCTCATGGTGGAAAATCTTTCCAAAACCATCGACGGCGTAAAGGTTCTGGACAATATTTCCTTTACTCTCGGCCACGATGACAAAGTCGCCTTTGTAGGAGCCAACGAGCAGGCGATCACTACTTTCTTTAAAATCCTGATGGGCGAGATGGAGCCTGATGAAGGGAACTACAAATGGGGCGTCACTACTTCCAGAGCTTACTTCCCGAAGGATAATACAAAGGAATTTGACAACGACCTGACTATCACCGACTGGCTTACCCAGTATTCGGAGATCAAGGACGCCACTTATGTCCGCGGCTTTCTCGGACGTATGCTCTTCCCCGGCGAAGACGGCGTAAAACGTGTCCGTGTTCTTTCCGGAGGGGAAAAGGTACGCTGTCTTCTGTCAAAAATGATGATCTCCGGCGCCAATATCCTGATCCTGGACGAACCGACCAACCACCTGGATATGGAATCCATCACCGCTCTGAACAACGGACTGATCAAATTCCCGGGCGTGATCCTTTTCACTTCTCATGATCATCAGTTCGTACAGACGACTGCCAACAGGATTATGGAAATCCTTCCTGACGGAAAGCTGATCGACAAGATCACAACTTACGACGAATATCTGGCAAGCGACGAAATGGCGAAAAAGCGCCATGTCTTCCAGGTAAACGAAGAAGACGCAGCCGACAACTAAATTCAGGCAAAAAAATGTGCGCCGTCAAGCGCACATACCGGGCTGGCGGGCATCACTTCGCAGTGATATCCGCCAGCTTTCCTTTTGTGATTTCCAGCAGCCGTTCTGTAGAAACCTTCAGCGTCAGACCGACGCGCCCGCCGCTGACATAGATTTCCGGAAAATTTCCTGCCGAGGAATCAAAAACAACCGGATACGGTTTCTTCATTCCCACAGGACTGCATCCTCCTCTCACATAACCGGTGATTTTCAGGATATCCTTTACGTGTATCATATCCACTGTTTTTTCACCGACGGCTTTTGCAGCCGCTTTGCGGTCCACTTCTTTTTCTATCGGCACAACAAATACATAGTATCCTCCGCTTTTTCCCTCCATAACAAGGGTTTTAAAAGACTGCTCGTAAGGCGCTCCGATCTTGTCCGCGCTGTGCAATCCGTCAATAAACTCATCACACTCATAGGTAAACGACTCATAAGGTATTTTCTGTCTGTCAAGCATCCTCATTGCGTTGGTTTTTGCTTCTTTTGCCATTTTCTTTCTTGTCCCGGCTTTTCTTTCCTGCTATTTTTTTCCAGAAAAGATCTGTTTTCCGGTCTTCCTCCTCCATCATTTCTTTCAGGATTTCCTCGTCAATAGCCTCCTCGTCAATGGAGTCTTCGTAGTCATCCCAGTAATCGTCATCGTCCGTATACGGATCATATCTGTCTTCATTCCCGTAGTCTTTCCGGTAATCTCTTCGTGGATCACTTTGGTACTGGGCAAAAGATCTGTTCCGGCTCCTCAGATTTCCCGATGTTTTCCGGGCGCCAGTTCCCGCATAAGCGCCATATCCGTCCCTGTCGAAAGAGTCCAGCGGCAGATCAAGCTCCGGATCTTTCCGTCTCGGGCGGTATTCGATTGTTTTTTCAAATTCCGGAGCGCGGTCCCTTACCCGTCCGTCATTGATTTTATAATCCACCTGTCTGTATCTGCCCGAAACTCCTTTCTGACGCCTTTTGGAGATATCAGGCTGCCGTCTTCCTGCTTTTTCATCCTCTGTATCAGTTCTTCTTTTCCGCGGCGTTTCCTCCTTCTCTCTTCTGTCGTCCCGGTATCCGTCGGAGTACTCATCCTCCGTTCGCTTTCTGCGGGAGCTTCTTTTCTCTTCCCCTGCTTCTTCTTCCTCTTCCTCATCTTCATAATGTTTTCTGCGGTTGGTGGCAAACTGGATCATCATGCCGAGGACGGCAAAAGCGATGCTGAGCAGGATTCCATAAGGAATATCCTCCAGTCCTCCAAGCTTTGCCAGGGATACACCCGCCATCGCTCCGCCCAGTATACTCGTTCCTACAATAATGACTTCTCTGGCCCATTTCATCGCCAGACTTCCCAGCAGCACTCCCAGAAGGATACAAAGAAAGAACATCAGGGACGTAGTCGGATGCAGCACATATACTCCCAGACCAAGACCAAGACCTGCACCCAGGACAAAAATACCGACTTTATAGCTCAGGAAAACAATAACAGCCAGTACAACACCTACGCCTACTGCGGCAGCAATCAGTGTAAACCTGTCCCCGCCTCCCATTGTAAAGGCAGCTCCCAGTCCAAGACCTGCGCCAATGATAAATCCGAAAATCATCATCCAGAAACGCAGAAGCCTGTAGCCCAGAATACAGTTGATAAAGCCAAATACCAGCAGAATGGCAAAGCCGATCATAGCGATGTCGGATACTTCCGACATAGTACGGACTCTTTCTATAATGTCCATTAATCTCAATAAAAAATCCAGCATACGCTTTTCCTCCTTCTAAAACATCAGATAAAAGGTTTTCAGATTCTGAAGGAGACCGTAGTGATATTCCACTGTCGTCATTCCATATAACTGCAGATAATATTCCGCAGCATCCTGGATATATCCTTCCTGAATCCACTCTTTATAAGCCATATCATAAGCATCCTGATCTGTAAATTTAAACCGGACTACAGCAGCCCCGTTATTCAGACGCATTTTACAGTAATCGAGGATCTGCTGTCTGTCATAAGCGTCAAAGCAGCCCTGATTCAGCACATAAAAATTTTTGTCTGAAGCCGTACAGTCCGGAACGGGAAATTCTTCAGAGGGCGTATACGTCATCTCATATTCCTCCGGAAAAGGGCAAAGATAATCATAGATAATAGTTTTATGTTCCGCAAGCTGCACTGCGTCTCCTTCCAGAAATTCCGGCTGGTCTCCATTGGTGGCGTCCACATAATAATACTGTCCGTCAAGCTGCACAATGTTCCATGCATGTCCCTCGGTGCTTCCTGCCGTACTCCCCTCCACATAGACGCAGGGGATTTCCAGTCTTTCCAGAAGATACTGCACCGCCCTTGCATAACCGGCGCAGACTGCCTGTTTTTTCCAGAAAACTCCGGCTATATTCTGGTCGTGTTCATTGGATACATATTCTGTATTGTCGATCAGATATGTATACACTGTCTTCACTTTTTCATAGGGATCAGATACACCTGTAAGAAGTGCTTCCACCTCCTGATATGCCTGCTCCATGGACTGCTGTATTTCCTGTATTTCTTCATCAGTATATGTATATCCGGGAGAAAACAGACTGTAGTCCTCCCCCTCGTACGTGGTTTTGTAAACCGACTCTCTGTTATGTATCCAGAACAGCTCCGGATGATCCTTCAGAAGAGCGTGGTAGACTCTGTCCACCATACTGTCCTCTCCGGTAGTCAGATAAAATTCCTCACTTCTTTTTCTGATCCCGTCCAGCATTTCCCGGTAAACTCTTCTCGCATCTTCCCCGAGGAGCTGAAAATAATATTCCTGATGTCCCGCGTCTGTCTGCTGCACTTCCTGATCCCGCAGTTTCTGCACCGTATCCGGTTCCTGACGCAGCCACTCTTTAGCCGTATCCAGCGCCGATTCCAGTCCGGAATCGCTGCCGGAGGGCTTTCTGTCTGTATTTTCCGGTTGTGATGTATACCAGAATACTCCCACCGCTGCCGCCAGACAAAGCAGCAGCAGCCCTCGTGGAAATCTTCTTTTCCTCATTGAGTAAATGCTCCTTTTTAAAAAACTATTGCCAATCTTTCAGGCAAGAGGTACACTAAAAACAGTTTGATCATACCATATTCTACATAGGAGACTGTATTATGAGCATTAAAATACCTATTGAAACTTCTGCCCGCCATATTCACGTGAGCAGGGAAGATTTTAAATTTCTTTTCGGTCGGGGAAGCGAACTTCATTATATCAAAGAACTCAGCCAGCCCGGACAGTATCTCTGCCAGGAACGCCTAAGCGTCCTCGGTCCCAAAGGCACCTTTGAAAATATCGCGATCCTGGGTCCGTTCCGAAAAGAAACGCAGGTGGAACTTTCTCTTACAGACACGAGAAAGCTTGGAATTCCCGGCTGTATCCGCCAGTCCGGCGATATTGAAGGAACTCCCGGCTGTATCCTGCGGGGGCCCTGCGGTGAACTTGCGATACAGAAAGGCGTCATCGTGGCAAAGCGCCACATCCATATGACTCCGGACAACGCCCTTGCACTGAATGTTCATGATAACGACGAAGTCTTCGTCCTGACAAAAAGTTACGGACGCGCCCTTATTTATGCAGACGTTGTCGTACGGGTGAGCTGGGATTTCAGGCTTTCCATGCATGTGGACACAGACGAAGCCAACGCATTCTCCAGCGACGCGGAGCCCTACGGCGTGATCGTCAAACTTTTTGATGACAATTACAGCACAGATAAGTGGATCGACGAAGTTCTCTCCGGCATCCACAGATAAAATATGCCCATGCGGTCCGTACCTGATCCACATGGGCATTTTCGCCGGTTAATTCTGGATGGTTACTTCAATTTCTCCAAAATCTGTCTGTTCCGGAAATACGGCAGCCGCTCCTCTGGACACAGACGCATTCTGATCAAGAATACCCTGAAGAGTATCTGTGGTTTCTGTGCTTGCGCTTCCCTCACCGCCGTCTGAAACAGATTCTCCGTCTGTGTTTCCGGCATCTTCAAATGTAATCTCGATTTCACCGCCGGTCTGTTCTGTTGTCTCCGGCTCCGCAGCTTCCCCGTTATCTATGTTGACAATAATATCATCTGTCGTTTCTGATGTATTTTCCTGAACTGTCTCTCCGCTTGAAACCGTCTCAGAAGAAGCGGCCCCATCAGATGTTAATTCCGCCACTGTCTCCGGCGACGCGTTGGATGCGGACTGTCCGGCGCTGATCATCTCCGCCTGCTCTTCCTCTGTGGGATAAAAAGAGGGCTGACGGATATAACGGAAACTTGCCCCGTACGCTTCTCCCACGGTTACTCCGTTTTTGCCGGAGGAACAATGCACCGCGATCCAGTCTCCGGCGTCTGTCTTTCCGCAGATGATGCCTACATGGTTGTCGCTTCCGGCTTCCGGACCGCTCTGAAATACCAGATCTCCGGGCTGCGCATCCTGCTCACTGACTACATTTGCGTTCAGCCACTGTTCAGATGTCCCGTCGCCGACTGCCTGCTGCATGGACTGATCAAGATATCCGTTTATCACTGACCATGTTACAAAACCGCTGCAGTCAAGACCGTAGGCGCGGACCGTTCCTGTACTGGGACTTCCTTCCGCAGATACCTTTTCCGCATTTCCCCAGCTGGGATCCTCTCCGATCACAGTGGATTTTCCGCCCCAGAAATAACCCACTTCTCCTACCAGAGAATAGGCTGCGGCGATAACATTTACACGTTCCTCAGAAACATCATCTCCTACGCTCTGACGGATAAATCCTTTTGCATCCGTTACAATGGCGCAGAGCAGCTTACAGTCAGTCTCCACATATTTCTTCAGAACAGCGCGTTCTTCCTGAGGAATATTATTCTCTTTGATGTATGTGTTAATATGATAGTTTCCATAAGAAACATGGGATGGATTATTCTCATCCCTGATCAGCGGATTCATCTGCGCAAAAATCTCCGCCAGCTCGTTTTTTGCAGAAGAATCCAGGGTAAATTCCTTCTCTCCCTGACTGCTCTTCTGGTAAACATAAACCGCCAGGATATCCTGCCAGTTTCTCACAAGGAGAGAATCCTCAGAGGAAGTTTGTCCGTTTTCCCGGGAATCGCTGGCATCTGTCAGTTTATTCTTCTCTTTATATTCTTTTTCAATCTGACTCATGACATCGGCAAAATCATCCGAAAAAGTAAGATGATAATTATCCTTCAGGCTGTCAAGATAAAATTCTTTTCCCGCATGAAGATTAGATACCATGCCGCTGTAGTAAACGGGAGTTCCTGTTTTTGCCGTTCCCGTGCCGTCTGACAGGCTGTCCGCTCCCTCTGTCTGACCTGAGCTTTGTTTTTTCAGCTTTGCGATCTTATCTTCCATGCTGACAAGAAGCTTATAGTTCGTTACCTGTTTTTTCTGCTGGTCTGTCAGCGCGTCATACAGCTTTCTTAGTTCTTTTACTTTTGCCTCATGATTCAGCGTAAGGTTTTCCTTTGCAAGTGATGCAATTTTTTCCACCAGCGTCTTTACCTGATCCTCTGACGGCGTAACTGAAGGCTCCGGCGCTGTTGTGCCCCCCGGTGTAGCTGAAGGGGTTCCCGATGGTCCCGGCGTAGCCGAGGGTTCTTCCGGCGCTGTCGTAGGTTCCGGCGTAGCGGAAGGTTCCTCTGGCGCTGTTGTGGGTTCCGGTGTAGCTGAAGGTTCCTCCGGCGCTGTTGTGGGTTCCGGCGTAGCGGAGGGTTCCTCCGGCGCTGCTGTGGGTTCCGGCGCAGCCGTTGGTTCAGGTTCTGCTGTAGGTTCCGGCGCAGCGGAAGGTTCCTCCGAACTGCCGTCTCCAAAATCCGTTACCGGGCTTCCTGCTTCTGCAGCCTGCACCGGACCTGCTCCGGACATGATCATAGCTGCCGCCAAAGTTACACACAAACATTTTGTAACATATTTATTTTTCATCCTGGCAAAGATACTCCTTTCCAAGAACATATCTCTATTCCCCTATTATAAAGGTATGTCTTCTATATTGCTTCTATCGCTTACAAATAACCTGTTTCATTGTATCACAGGGCTTTTTTAAAATCAACCGCCGGGGTATATACCCCGGCGGTTTTATAAAAATTTCATATTTTTTTCATATTTTTACAGAGCAAAAACCGGTCTTGAAGCAGAAATAAAACCTTTGCAGAACTGGAGTACTCCCTGGAACACCTGGAAGCAGACTTCCAGAATATAACGAATATCGTCGGTAATATTTCTGGTCTTTTTCAGATAGGCTGAATGACGGTCTTCTATATACTCTATCACCTGATCGAAATCGGTAAAGCGAATAGCGTTTACGGCGAAACAGTCGGCCTTTCCGCTCTTAATACAGGATTTAAGCTGATTTTTCAATTCTTTTTCGTAGCTGTTGTGTTCTACCAGCGAACCTGTAAAAGTTCTGTTATGAGGAAAGGTAAAATAATCGGCAATATAATGGAGAATTTCTCCCAGCCTGCGCCAGAATACTCTTTCGCGGAGCAGATCTGTATTTTCTGTTACAAGACATCTCAGCTTATCCTGAACTTCATCGAAAGTCCCGAAAAACTCATGCCGCTTTGTCACAAACGACGGCTTGATATCCGGAAGGATGTTTCCCAGACAAAAAGCTTTCCTGTGAGACTGCAGGCTCTCCGATACAGGCATCTGATCAGCAAGATATCTTCCCAGTAATATATGTGATTTTTTTCTCAAAATTCCACTTCTTCCTTTTCTTAAAACACCGTTTTCGTTACCCTTCCTTACTATAACAGATAGGCGTTTATTTTTCAAATAAAGAATTTGTAAATTTTTGAAGAAATTATGTATAAAATTATACATAATGACGAATTTTTATGTTTCCGCTCTATTCATTTTTGTTTTCAAACAGCTCTCCGGCTTTTGCGGCAAATCTTTCCCCGAAAATCCGGAAAAGTTCCCTGCTGTTTTCATAATGGCCTTCTACGGCGTCAAGAGCCACCGGACCCAGGTGGATATATGGTTTTCCAAGAGCCGAACCGCCGGAATAGATCATCATTCCTTTTACCAGCATATGGCCGATCAAAGTCATGAGCGCCACATCTCCGCCTCCCTGGGCAAAATGTGCTGTGGAATATACCCCGCCCAGCTTGCCGGCAAGCTTCACAGAAGCGCTGTCCGTATCAAACCACTTTTTCATCTGCCAGCATGTATTGGCCAGATATACCGGTGTCCCGAAGATCACGCCGCTGCACTCACTGATATATTCATTATCTAAAGGTTCTTCTATGGAAAACAGTTTCACCTCTCCTCCCTGTTTCCGGATACCTTCCGCGATCTCTTCCCCCATCTCTCTGGTATGCCCTGTTTTACTGTAATAAATAACTGCAAACTTCATTTTACTCTCCTCCATATGTTTTTCAGCCGGCGTTATTCCGCCGCTCCATATTATAGTACTACTATATAGCGTTAATGTACAAGGGGACAATACGGTCGATAAAGGGTTCTCCTCCGGAAAATCTGCGACTTTCATCTGCACTGTCCGGAGGAGCCCCATTTTAAGTCATATTTCTGAAATAATCATCTGTATATACGACACTCTCCGGATTGCTCCTTCATGTAGTTTCGTTTCCTGCACTGTCCCCAAGACGGTTGACAGTAACAGAAACGGGGCCATACAGATAGTTTGCCCCCTGACCGATCACTTCCAGGGTAGCAGGGACAGAACTGACATCAACAATCTGGGAGAAAGCCAGATTACTGGAATCTCCATTCGTATGAAAGGTATGCTGTACAGCCGTTCCCGCTACTTCCGTTCCCTGCTGTTCCAGGTAAGCAGACACTGTCAGCGGGAAAGAAGCTCCTGTAACCGGAGAAACCGTTCCATGGAAAGATACTTCGTAAAGACCCGGGTTCTGTATCACGATACTTCCGCTGTTCTGCGCATGGGTAATGGAACTTCCGCTTACTGCTCCGTTCCTGTCAAAAATCATCGCATCTCCTGCCGTACCGCTTTGAGGCGGCGTAGAATATGCGGAAATCAGTTCCGGTGTTGAATCTCCGCCGTCTGCACCGGTTGCGCCTGTAGCCCCTGTTACTCCTGCGGGTCCTGTTGCTCCCGTGGGGCCAGTCACTCCGGTAGGCCCTGTTGCTCCCGTAGGGCCTGTTACTCCTGTAATTCCTGTAGGTCCTGTCGCTCCCGCAGGTCCTGTTACTCCTGTAATTCCCGTGGGTCCTGTAACGCCAGTAGGTCCTGTGGGACCTGTTACTCCCGTGGGGCCTGTCGCTCCCACAGGTCCCGTTGCTCCTGTAATTCCTGTAGGGCCGGTCGCTCCCGTAGGTCCTGTCACTCCTGTAGGTCCTGTGGGACCCGTCGGACCTGTAGCTCCGGTCTCTCCTCCTGACGGGCCGGCAGCTCCAGTCTCTCCCTGTGGGCCTGCGGCTCCTGTCGCTCCTGTAGGCCCTGTGGCTCCCGTGGGGCCGGTCGCTCCCGTAGGTCCTGTGGGACCTGTAGCCGGACAACAGTGCGGACATCGGCACCCTGGCCGGCAGCAATCCGGATGAGGAGGTCTGCAGCAATCTGAATGAGCACATTGAGGGCCTCTGTCAAAAAACTGCGCAGAGCTCACTTCGGTTCCGGATTCCTCCTGAAACTCCTGAGCTTCATACTCCTTCTGCTCATTTTTTCTGTGAAACCATAACATATATTTTAACCTCACTTCATATAATTTCTTTATTAATATATGTTATGCCGTCTGTTTTGCCCCTGCGCCGTGTCCCCTTTCAAAATATACTTTATTCTGCAGGTAATAGGGCGAGAAAGGATGAAAAGTTCCTGCCAGATCATTATATCTTTTCGCCTCTTCCTTCTGTCCCAATCTGTCATAGATCACACAAAGAGAAATCGCCGGAAGGAATCCGTAGCAGTCTTCCTGGATAAAGGCTCCGGAATAGCAGGCTTTTTTTGCATGAAATGCCTGTTTATACCAGTAAATCGCCTCTTCATATCTTTCTCTGTCAAAAAAATGTCTCCCAAGATCACAGCAGGTTTCGCCCCGGGGCACGTCATATGCCAGACCGCACAACAGAGCTTTCAGCGCATTTTCCTCCTGTTTCAGTCCGTAACAGCAGTATGCCATCTGTCTGGTTGCGTCAATCCGGTTTTCCAGCCATCCGTCCTTTCTTTCAAGGAACCTTCTGAATATTTCCTTTCCCTTCTCATACTGACCATGAAAAAGAAGCTCCCTTCCATAATAATAGAGGGATCTGCTGTCCATTGTTTCTCCGTTTTTTTCCATTTTTTGATAAATGCGGAGATTCCGGGCGGAATCTCCGCAGAATATTTTTCTATGTTCCACAGAAATATCTGCATAAAAAATTTTTCCGCAGATGGGAATTGCCTCATGCACCTTTCCTTTAAACCGTAAATTTCTTTTGTTCCTCACAATTCTTTCCCGGTAATAAGAAAAAACAGCTTTTCCCTCTTCGTCAAACTCCACGGCATAAGGCATCATCACCACATCCGTATCTGCCGGCAGCTCTTCTTTTAAAGCGCAGAGCCTGCGAACGCTTTCTTTCGGAACAATGTCGTCCGCATCCAGCCACATCAGGTAATCACTGCTTCCATGATCCAGCGCGTAATTTCTTGCTGCCGCAAAGTCGTCTGTCCACGGAAAATCATAAATTTTATCAGTATATTCTCCTGCGATTTTCTTTGTTTTATCTTCAGAGCCAGTATCAACAATAACAATCTCATCTGCAAAGTCTCTGACATTTTTCAGACATCTGTCCAGAACCTTTTCCTCATTCTTTACGATCATACAAAGACTGACAGAAATCATCTGCTGTCTCCTCCGAGTCATGCTTTTTCTTTTATCCTATGAAAAACCAATGACTCCTGCCATCAGATAAGCCGGTAAAAATGGAATGCGAACAGCCTTTTTAGACCTTTGGCGCAAGCTCTTTCTCCAGATTCTTTCGTATCCCCCGCCACAGGAATAAAGAAAGTATTACAGCCGCATAGTCTGTGATGGACTGTCCGAGAATGACTCCGTTCAGTCCGAAGAGAGCTTTCAAAAGATACAGCAAAGGAATCAGCAGAATGCCCTGACGCAGGACCGACAAAACCGTGGCAGGAAAGGCGTGTCCCACAGACTGCATACAATTCATATTTACAAACAGAATCCCGATTACCGGACCTGAAAGCATATACGCGACAAGCATCTTTACTCCATATCCGATCACATCTTTGTCACTGATAAAAAGACGGATGATCGGTTCGCGGAATACGAAAAACAGAATGGTCGCAGCAATTCCGGCAATAACGCAGCATTTCTTTGTGTAAGATTCTATACCCCGGAATCGTTCCATATTCCCGGAGCCATAATTATATCCCAGCAAAGGCTGTATTCCATTCGCAATTCCCATTTGAAGGAATGTAATAAACATGTTCGCCTTAAATACAATGCCTATGGCAGCCACCGGATCGTTCCCATATTCCACCAGAAGCTGATTCAGCACAATCGTAGAAACACTCATAAGCGCAGAAAAAATCGCAGTTGGAAGTCCTGACGAGCAGGTTTTGATAAAAATACCCTCTCGGATTTTCATATCTTTTGGAGAAATTGAAAGGACTCTGCTCTTTTTCAGGAAATACCAGAGGTAGTATATACTTGCCAGAATATTTCCGATAGTCGTTGCTATCGCAGCACCTGCCGTTCCCTGATCCAATACAGAAATAAAGATCGGATCAAGCACAATATTGGCAATGGTACCGATCATACTGCCTATCATGGCCTCCTTACTTGCCCCTTCCGCCCGGACAATAAAGCTGGCCGCGGCAGACCATATAATAAAAGGCGCACCGTAAGATATATGAAATGTGTAGCCTGCGGCGAACTCATAAGTCTGGGCGTCCGCGCCGAAAATCCTAAGAATCGGATCCATAAACAGAAGCAGAACTGCTGTAAAAACAACACCGATCATTAAGGATGCATAAGTAACAAATGCTGATGCATTGGCAGCCCGCTTCTTATTCTGCGCTCCCAGAGCCATAGAAAGCACTGCGCTTCCTCCCATTCCCAACATATTGGCAAAGGCCATCAGAAGGATAAAAATAGGATTTGTCAGACTGACCGCAGCAACCTGAAGCGAATCTCCTGTCTGCCCCACAAAAAAAGTGTCAGCCATGTTATAGACCACTGTTACCAGACTGCTGATCACATTGGGGACAGCCATTTTCATCACTGCCTTTGATATCTTCATCTTTCCCATCAGTTCTTTTTCGTCCATCCCATCATTCCTCCTGTTCCAGATTATCCAGCATTTTCGATGTGATTTTTTTAAATATTTCCTGCTCCTCTGAAGAAATCCCCTTCAGCAGTATCTCTTCAGACCGTTCAATTTCTTTCCTGAGAATTTTCCTGATTTTTTCCGCGTCCTTGGTAAAGACCAGTTTTTTATATCTTCCGTCGTTTTCATCTTTTACTCTGCGGATCAATTCTTTTTCTTCCAGATAATTAAGGACTTCTGTAGCTGTGGAAGGACGCAGCCCAAATTCCTGTTCGATGTCTTTTTGATAAACAGGATGGTTCTCACTTTCCACCAGAATATAGTCCAGTATATTTCCTTGAGAAGCCGTAATTCCAAGCCGCTCCTGAGCTTTCTTGGATCTCCTTCGGAGACGGTTTGATATCCGGTTGATTCTGGTACCTGTATCCATGAGAAATTTACTCCCTTTCATTATTTCGGTTCCTAAGTATTTTAGCGCAGCTTTAGACTTATGTCAATTCTATTTTTATGAAAGACCTAAGGAACAGGATAATTTTTCCTGGACGCACAAAAGCCGCAGGATAATTTCCCGCGGCCTATAGATCAAAAAATTTTTATACTGCTACCGCAGCAGTCCTCAGACCCGCGTAAATACAGGTTTAGAACGGCGTCCCGTACATATCGTAGGGCGTTACCTGGTAGACGTAATAATTCAGCCAGTTTGTATAAAGATTGTTGGCGTGGGCGCGCCATGTAAGAAGAGGTTTATTGGAAGGATCGTCATTCTGGTAATAGTTTTCCGGAATATCAATGGAAAGCCCCTTGTTCATATCCCGCTTATATTCTCCATCCAATGTAACTCTGTCATATTCCGGGTGTCCCATTACAAAGATCCTCCGTCCTTCGCCTGCCATCGCCAGAAAAAGACCTGCCTCCTCTGATTCCGCAAGAATCGTAATCTCCCTGCAGGCACGGATATCCTCAATGGGAACCTCTGTGTGCCTGGAATGAGGCGCAAGAAACACATCGTCAAAGCCGCGTACCAGCGGGATTTTTCTGTTCATGACTTTGTGCCAGAAAAGACCGAACATTTTCTTCTCCAGAGGTTTCTTTTTAAGATGATAGAAATGGTAGAGAGCCGCCTGCGCTGCCCAGCAGAGGAAAATAGTGGATGTTACATGAGAGTCCGTCCAGTCCATAATGGTCTCCAGCTCTTTCCAGTAATCCACTTCTTCAAACTCCATCTGCTCCACCGGCGCGCCGGTAATGATCATCCCGTCGAATTTCATATCTTTCAGTTCCGAAAAGGTCTGATAGAATTTATTCAGATGGCTGACAGAAGTATTCTTGGATTCGTGGCTTTCCACTGTCATAAAGGTAACGTCTACCTGAAGCGGCGTGTTGGACAAAGACCGGAGAAGCTGAAGCTCTGTGTCTTCTTTTAAAGGCATCAGATTCAAAATCAATATCTGGATCGGACGGATATCCTGATGGATCGCTCTCTTTTCATCCATAACAAAAATATTTTCTCTTTCCAAGATCTCCTTTACAGGAAGATCACTTTGTATTTTGATCGGCATTGGACCGTTCCTCCTTTTTATGTTTTTTGTCAGGATTCCTTCCGGACAAGTTCCAGAAAATCCTGTTCTGAAATAACAGGGATTCCAAGCTCCCTTGCTTTTTTATTTTTTGAGGAGTTTGACGCTTTATCGTTATTGATCAAGTAATTTGTTTTGCCTGTTACAGTTCCCGTCACCTTTCCTCCAAAAGACTCAATCAGTTTTTTTGCCTCTCCTCTGTTGGCAAAATGTTCCAGGCTTCCGGTAATTACAAAATTCACGCCTGCAAAAATCTGCTTTCCTGAAGCCTCTTCTCTGTGTAGATGGAGATGTCCCATCAGATGATCCAGCTTGCGGTTGTTTTCTTCGTTTTTAAAATAATCCGACAGACTCTTTGCTATCACAGGGCCGATACCGTCAATGCCGCTGATCTCTTCCTGGTCCGCACAGCGGATCTTTTCCAGATCCTCGTCAAAATGGCGGCAGATGACTTTTGCATTGGCAAGTCCGATATTGGCGATCCCCAGACTGTAAATCACTTTAGCCAGCGTCGTTTCCTTTGCTTTTTCCAGACTGTTCATCAGATTTTCAAAGGACTTTTCACCAAACCCCTCCATGTCTACAATTTCATCCCGGTATTTTCCAATCTCAAAAATATCGCCAAAATCATGAATAAATCCACGAGCGATAAACTTCTCAAGAGTTGCCTCGGAAAGTCCGTCGATGTTCATGGCGTCTCTGCTGACAAAAAGAGTAAATGCTTTGATCTTTTTTGCAACACAGTCCGGATTCATGCAGTAAAGGGATTCCACATCGTTTTCCCGGATCACGCGGGCCTCCTGACCGCAGACAGGACAGGTTTCCGGGATTTTCAGATTTCTGCTCCTTGTAAGATTTTCCGCGATCTGCGGAATGATCATATTCGCTTTATACACCTGAATAGTATCTCCGATACCCAGTTCCAGTTCTTTCAAAATGCTTACATTGTGCACACTGGCCCGGCTCACTGTGGTTCCTTCCAGCTCCACCGGGTCAAACACAGCGATCGGATTGATCAGCCCGGTCCTGGAAGGGCTCCATTCGATTTCCCTGAGGGTAGTTTCACGGATCTCATCCGCCCATTTAAAGGCAAAGGAGTTTCTTGGAAACTTGGCTGTAGAGCCCAGGGAATCTCCATAAGCAATATCGTCATACAATGCCACCAGCCCGTCTGACGGGAAATCATTTGTTTCTATCGCCGCCGCAAAGGCGTCCATTGCCTCGTCAAGATTTCCGGCGGTTACGATCTTATATTCTACTACGTCAAAGCCCTGATTTTTCATCCATTCCATCTGAAATTCTCTGGAGTTGTGCATATCCACATCCTGCGCAGATACAAGAGAAAACGCGTAAAAATATACGTTTCTTTCTGCCGTAACCTGATTATTCAGCTGACGCACAGATCCGCTGCATAAATTTCTGGGATTTTTATATCGGGCGTCAACATCCTCAATGGACTGATTGATCCGCTGGAAATCCGAGTAACGAATAATTGCCTCCCCCCGGAGGATAAGACGTCCCTGAAAAGGAATTTTCAGGGGAACATTGCGGAACACCCGCGCATTGTTGGTCACCACTTCGCCAACAGCGCCGTTCCCGCGGGTTACCGCCTTCTCCAGTTCTCCATGATCATAGGTCAGCACAATGGTCAGTCCGTCCATCTTCCACGATAAAAGCGTTTTATGGGAACCGATAAACTCTCTGAGAACTTCTCTGTCCTTTGTCTTATCCAGAGAAAGCATAGGAGTTTCATGTGTCTCCTTGGGGAGGGAATCTACCGCTTCATATCCTACGTTTACTGTCGGGCTGTCAGCGAGAACGATTCCTGTGTCCTTTTCCATTTTTTCCAGTTGGTCGTACAATTCGTCGTACTCCCGGTTGCTCATAATCTCCCGGTCTTCCTGATAATATGCTTTTGCCGCCTCGTTCAGCTTTTTTACAAGGTCTTTCATCTGCTGCTGGACTGTATCCATAATGTCCTCCTGTTACTGTTTCGTTTGATGAATACCGGATCCTGTTCTTCAGCTCTCTGAATTCCTCTGGCCGTATCTCCCGGTATTCTCCCGGTTTCAGGCCATCCAGAGTCAGATTCATGATCCTGATCCTTTTTAATTCTTTCACCTGATAGCCGAAATATTCACACATTCTCCGGATCTGACGGTTCAGACCCTGGGTAAGAATGATACGGAAACTTCTTTTCCCTGTCCTTTCTATTCTGCAGGGTCTCGTCACCGTATCCAGGATCGGTACTCCACATGACATTTTTCTCAAAATATCTTCGGTTATCGGACGATCCACTGTTACCAGATATTCTTTTTCATGATAATTGCCTGCCCGCATAATACGGTTTACCAGATCTCCCTGGTTAGTCAGCAAAAGAAGTCCCTCCGATTCCCGGTCCAGCCGGCCTATCGGATAGATTCTTACGGGATAATCCAGGTATTCTGTAACCGTAGTCTCCTGTCTCTGTTTTTTTGTACTGCAGACAATACCTCTTGGTTTATAAAATAAGAGAAGGATCTTTTCTGTCTCTGCCTGAACAGGTTTTCCATCAAGGAATACCTCTGCGCCGCATGAAATTTTTTCGCCGGTAGAAACCACCTTTCCATCCACGGTAATCCTTCCGGCGTCTGTCAGCTTATCCGCATCTCTCCGCGAACAAACCCCTGCGTTGCTCAGGTACTTATTGATCCTGATCATTTCCATTTTATCTTTGTCTATCCATTTTTTATCCATTTTCTCATTATATATTTTTTTCTCTTTATTCGCAACAAGCAAATAGCCGGCGGGGTTGTATTTTCCTGTCGAATATTGTATACTTTAGCAAGCATCTTCTACTGCCCATAGCAGGGTCAGAAAGACAGATACAGCAGCGCAGGGCTCAGAACGGATACCTGCTCTTATATCCCTGCACTGAAAATGACAACTACATAAAGGAGGAAACAACATGCCAGGTCACAAAAAGCGGACAAATCTTCTGCTTCTTTTGATTGCGGTTCTGCTGTGCGCAGGTTCTGCCCTGCTCTTTTCTCAGTCTTCCGCAGAGCCTTCTCTGATCAAAGGCGGCACCATCGAACTGTTCGTTTCCAAAGGCATTGACAATCCCAACTCCACATCTGATACAGATAAGCAGGGACAGAATTCTTCTCAGAATGAAACTGGCGAAGAGAAAGTTCCTTCCGTTTCTCCTACGGCAACGCCAACTCCTGCTCCAACAGCAACCGCTTCTCCGGAGGCTGCCTCAGGAGTATGGACTTCCAGCGGAAGCAACTGGATGTTTCTTGTAAACGGAACGCCTTATACCGGCTGGCTGACAGATACAGACGGAAAAAGATATTTTTTCAATCAGGACGGAATCATGCAGACCGGCTGGCTTGACTATGAAGGAAAACGGTATTACATGGATTTGGACGGAATCATGCAGACCGGAATTGTCACTGTGGACGGCAAGAGCTATGAGCTTCTGGAAGACGGCTCTCTGAAAGGATATACTCCGGAAAGTCCGACTCCTGCTCCCACGCAGCCTCCCGAAGCCTCCGCAGCTCCTGCGGAAACATCGACGGCTCCTACGCAAACTACTGCCGGGGAGCCGTCTGTTATTCCCTCCGAAACGCCGTCTCCAGAACCCAAAGAAAAGAAATACGCAGCTCTCACTTTTGACGATGGTCCCAGCTCTTTCACCGGGCGTCTGCTGGACTGTCTGGAAACCAATCATGCGAAGGCTACATTTTTTATGGTTGGAAAAGAAGTGGAATATTTTTCTGAAGAAGTAAAGCGTATGGATGAACTGGGATGTGAACTTGGAAATCATACATATGATCATACTGATCTCACAACACTTTCGCCGGAGGATATGACAGCAGCCATTGCAGGCACAGACGAACTGCTTCTCAGCCTGACAGGACACGGTGCTACAGTTGTACGGCCGCCTTATGGAGCTGTGAATGATTCCGTAAAAGCAACGATCGGCACGCCAATGATCCTTTGGTCCATTGACACGGAAGACTGGAAGTCCCAGGATCCTCAGAAAATCGTGGATCTGGCTTTATCTCAGATACAGGACGGTTCCATCATTCTGATGCATGATATTTTCAGCACTTCCGTTGACGCGGCGGAAATTCTGATCCCCGAACTGATCAGCCAGGGCTATGAACTGGTAACTGTTCATGAACTTGCGGAAATTCGAGGCATTGACCTTCAGACAGGCACCGTTTATCGTGAACTGAAATAACAACAGTAAGAGAACCCGGAAAACAAAATGGGCGCAGGAAAAATCCTGCGCCTTAATTTTTCTTATTTTTCTTTTTACAATATCATCCGGAAAATGCTTCTATTCAAGAAGACTGCTGTGTACATAACCGGTCTGACCATTATAGTCGATCTGAATCCATTCACCTTCCACACCGCGTTTCTCCACTTCAGTGCCAGCCTCCAGACCGCCGATAATTTCCGCGTCTGTACTTGCTTCCGCACGGACATTGCAACCCTCTGTAACTGTCATCATTGTTCCATTGGCTGCTGTCTCAGAAGATCCCGCGTCTTTTCCCAGTCCATCCAGGAACTGAGCGAGAGCCTGATCATCTTTCTGGGCCTGATCGTAATCCGTCTGTACTTCCTCTCTCAGATTCTGAACATCTTCATCGGTCAGGAGTTCGTCCATATACTGGGAAATTTCTGTATCCTGATCGGCAGCTCCAAGAATCTGATAGTTTCCGTCGCTGTCCTGCACAACATATGCATAACCTAATGAAGGTACCGGTGTCGTAATTCCGCTGCAGATATAATCATAACAGGTATAAACTACATAGGAATTATCATCCAACCCCTTTTTCGTATAGACATTGCCTACCTGATAGCCTTCAATATAATCCTTTGCGTTTGTAATCCTTGACTCGTCAGAAGCCGTCAGATCACTGACTAACATTCTCAATGTTGCAATATCTCTTTCCCCTAAAGCCTTGTAATAGCTCTGCATGAATGCAGTAATCTCTGCACTGCCCTCTTCCAAGGGATTCGTATCTTCTTCTTTCTTCCCGTCGTTTGTCTCCCCATCATCTTCAGGAGAAGAAGGATCATTTCCCTGGCTGTTGTCCTGAACTGTATTTTGATCTTCATCAGAAGCACCCTTCCCACTTCCGACACAGGCACGTATGCCGAAGAACAATACAGCTACGATTACCAGAATGACTCCGCCAAGCATAAAATAGCGAAGGTTATCTGATAACCATTCTCTGAAATTATCCAAGTTCTTGTCCTCCTTAAATTACAACGCGCCGGAACCGTCCCCTTGTCCCGGGCAAACACACCTGAAGGGAATCGAACCCCCGCACATGGTACCGGAAACCACTGCTCTATCCACTGAGCTACAGGTGCATGCCGAAATCTGTGGCGTTCTTACCACTTCGACAAGAGATATCATATCATATAATAGGTAAAAAGTAAAGTTTTTTCTTTTTTATTAAGAATCAAAAAAGTTCAGAAACATATTATCAATATTCATTCAGAAGCGTCACTTCATCTGTTCCCAGTCTGGTCATATAGGTTTTCATAGAATCTCTGCTGTATCCTGTCCGCCATCCCACACTGACCGACGGATCTTCCGTCATCTTTGTTATGGTAAAATATGCAGTATCATCTACAAGATCCAGATCGGCAACAAAGATTTCCCCGTTTCCGGAATGGCCGCCAATGTCTGTGTATCCTAAAGAAGCGCCTGCCTCCTGAGAAAGCACTACCTTGTACTGTCCGCTGTTGTCTGTCAGCGTCTGAATACTTCCATCCATACAGACAATATCTCCAATATCACTTAACACAAAAGAACTCGGCGCCGTTTCTCCTGTTTCAAGGTTCATGCCATAAACATTCTCGGAAACCCATCCGTCCCACGATCCCGCATTGGAATATCCGTCTCCTGAATAATAATAGAGGGTAGAAGCACCATCTGTCTGCTGAATATAAATTTTAGGAAAATTAACCTGCTGCGGACCGGAAGGATCCAGAAGAGTTGAAAAACTTCCGTCATATCCAATACGGTAAATGCCTCCTGCCGAGAAGAAGTTTCCTGTTCCGCCGTAAAAGCCGCAGGTAAAATAGATTCCATCATCCTGCATCAGCACATCTCCTATAGAAAGTATTTCAAAATTTCCATAGTCCTGAGACATCACAATACTGCCGATTGCAGCCTGATTGCCGCCGTCCAAGCCAATACAGTAGACATCCATACGATTATCTGCAGCAATACCGTAATACATACTGCCGTCGGAAATACCAATATAGGAAGCTTCCGCCGGGGCAAGAACTGTTTCGCTTCCATCAGCCGCAATGACAAAAATCCCCTTGCTGTAGTCCTGAGCGACTACCGCTTCCTGCTGCTGCAGAGCTTCAAGAACGTTTACAGAGTCATAGGATGTCACCGGTTGTCCGTCCAGCTGGCATACGCCCCAGGAGGAATATCCCTTTTCATAATAAATCCGGCCGCCGGAAATAAACAACGGTCCTGTTCCCGTATCCTGAATAAGTTCCGTTTCTTCCCCATTGGCATTCCGGCAGACAAGAGTGTTGCTGACTCCTTCCACCTGGGTAAAACTGCCGAGAACACCTGTCTGTGAAATGCTGCCCGGCGCAAACCGCCAATAATAGACACTGCCGTTATAGCTGACAAAACGTCCGCCATTATTCATGACAGCGGCGTCATCCATTTTTTCCGTCTCTGCCTCCGCTTCGTATCCCCAGACAGCAGAAACAGGAACAGATGCCATTGTCAAAGCCGCCGTGAAAACTAATACGCCTGCTTTTTTTAATATTCTTCTTTTCATACGCTTTTCTTCCCCTCCTCAGTTAATTCTCATTTAAAATTTTGTTTTTCATTTCCTGAAAAATGCACCATAAAGCATCTCGACTCTCTATGAAAAATCTGATATTTTCATAACTTAAATTTTACCATGCAGAAGCTTCATGCGCAATAAGGGATATAGAAAGGGTATTCTTTTACACCATATATAAAAGGTTTTAAACCTCTTTTTGCTTTTCCTGTGTCTTCTGAACCTCCAGCTTATCCTCAAATTTCTTTATCTTGGCCTTATATTTCCTTAGATCTTCATTTAACAATTCCGCCGTATCCTCTTCGCATTGGTTCTGCGGGATATCATAATGTTCCGCCAGATAATCCCCAAGGTACTTTGTTGTTTTCCGGGCGCCTATTGGATTCAAATGGTGCGGATCATAAAAATCATATTCCCAGTCGATCCCCATTTCCTTCAGCGGCTCTTCCAGATTAAAATCAATATAGGCTGCGCCACATCCTTCCGTCAGTTTTTTTGCTGTCTGGTATCGTCCATACGTCCAGCGGTCATCCGGCATATTTACCACGACTACCTCAGATCCCTGGGACTGGCAGTATTCGATGGCGTCCCGGTAAAACGACCAGGAATCGGTATTTTCTTTTTCCGGAGGAACGTTTTTATCCACATGATCCCTGGCTTTGATCTTTTTCGCCCTGTACACAGGATACTGACCGCGCATAAAGTCATGGCGGTACTGTAAATTATAAACATCCGTCCACTGGAACTCTTTCCATCTGTCATGATAACGGAGTATAGGGAAAATATAATCCAGCATATGCTGAGAGCCGCTTCTTTTCACGATTTCATTAACTGCCTTCAATTTGTCCGCAGAAAGCTTTTTAAAGTCAAGTCCTCTCCGCAGATAAGGCTCGTTGGCGTCATAGTCATAATCCAAGAAAAGACTGGTAATGCCCATAACCACAACCTTTGGCTTTTGGTACCGGTACGCCTCCTTAATGTTCAGCCAGGTAACAGGAGGCGCCTGAACGGTACTGGCACGGGTATGCGCCACAATACCGTAATCCTCCCAGAGTTCCAGGGGGGACAGGCCCACCAGTAAAGTACTGCTTCCGGCAATCAGTACGTCGACTGTATTCTTTTTCATTTTATAGAAGGTCTTGTTCTGGTCCGTGTCCTGTATATAATACGGAATGAAAAGTTTTCCAGCAAAAACAAGGAATATGACAAAAACCACTGTTACGGCCAGACACCGGACAGGAATCCATCTGTTCTTTTTTTCTTTCCACATATCCTAATTCATCTTTTCCCTTAATTCATTCATATTTATTTTGCCGTTAAAATTCAGGGGCATCTGGTCCATCAAACAGAACTTCCTTGGTATCATATAATTTGGCAGCCGTTCCCTTAAATATCCGGCAATATCCCGTGAAGAGATACCGCCGCCCGTATAAAACAGCCATATCTGCTGCTTCTCTTTCTGATACAGGCAGACTGCCTCCCGGATCTCCGGCATGGACAGCGCGGCAGCCTCAATCTCCCCCAGTTCTACACGGTGTCCCATATGCTTGATCTGTGCGTCTTTTCTTCCGCAGAAAAGCAGTTCCCCGCGCTCGTTATATTTTCCGAGATCCCCTGTGCGGTATACCGTTTCGTCATAGATCGGATTCAAAGGATTTCTTACAAAGACTTCCCTGGTCTTCTCCGGATTTCTATAATATCCCAGCGCCAGAGAAGTTCCCTGTACATAAATTTCCCCTGTTTCGCCAGGGGCGGCCTCCCTTCCGTCTTCTGTAATGAGAAGGATATTGGTATTTCGGAAAGGCTGTCCGATAGGAAGTGTTTCGTCCTCTGATACCAGGTGATCCACTATATACCAGGTACAGCTTGCCGTGATCTCCGTCGGGCCGTAATGATTCACAAAAAGGGCGTCGGGAAGGTTTTCCTGCCATACTCTGAGATGGCTGCACGGCATTACAGAACCTGTAAAAAATACCTTTTTTACAGATTCCGGACGTATTTCTTCAAAAGTTCCCAGTTCTGAGCAGATCGACAAAGCCCCTGTAACCCAGCAGATCGTCGTCACCTTATTCTCATTCAGATATTGAAACAGACGGACAGGCATGGAAAAATACTTCTTCGGGATCAGCACGGTACTGGCTCCTGTCTTCAGCGGAAGGTAGAGATCCCGCAGCGCCGCCACATAATCCAGCGGCGACTGGTTTCCAAAAACATCCGCCTCCCCTATTCCGAATGTTTCGGAAAAGGCTTCAATATAATCGATCAGCTGCCTGTGGGATTCTACCACGCCTTTTGGTATCCCGGTGGATCCGGATGTGAAGATCACATACGCCGGATCCACATCCATCACCTGTCTGCGGACAGCCTCCAGCTTTTCCGGATCTTCTTCTGCTTTTTCCAGCTCTCCGGCAGAAATGATCTTTCCGGAAAATCCCAGCTCTTCTGCATCCGCCAGGAATTTATCTTCTGTCACCATAAGATCTGCCTGCACTGTATCCAATATCAGCTTCAGGCGGTATTTAGGCAGTTCCAGATCGATCGGGACGTAGAAGCATCCACTGTAAAGCACTGCAAAAAAGAGGACCGGCGTTGTAACCGTCTTATCTGTAACGACAAAAACCGGACGGCGGGGAGGAGTATATCCTGCAAGAAAGCTTCCCCATCTGCGGGCTTTTAAAAAGGCGTCCTCAAACGTTATTTCGTTTTTTTCATCCTTGTACAAAATTTTTCCCGCATATTTATCCTGGGCCCGTTCCAGATATTCTAAAATATTGATGATCATGTCTTATCCTTTCTTTTCATACCGCATTTATCCGTTCCGCATTCCCTAAAATCCCCTGTAAATAAAGGATTTCGCATCATAGCCAATTCCATAGACCCCAAAGATCACAATAGCAGTTCCTCCGGCAAGATACACCATCCAACGGAATACTGCGTTCTGGCGGGATATCAGTTCCCGGACGCTGTAGCCGCATTCCTGAACCACGCTGACCGCGATCCAGAATACAAGGCAAAAGCCCAGCAGGATAAAATCCTGGGCAGTAAGTCCCAGCGTAAAAACAGAGCCGTTAAAAAGGATTCCCGGGTTAAAATCCAGGCTGTGTCTCATCATCCAGACTGCAGCGGCAAAACTGGTTCCCCTGGAAAAGAATCTTCCGACCACTACCAGCAGGAAGGTCCTGCAGATCTGGAACAGCCGCCAGCTGAAAGCTTTTGTATTGATCCGGAGAAGCCCTGTCAGACGGATGATATAAGGCTCAAAAAGGATGCCTCCTATAATAAACACCGCCTGATAAAGACCATAGGCAATATATTTGAATTCCGCCCCATGCCAGATGCCGATGACAAAAAACGTGATGAGCTGGGCGAAAATAACAGGAACCAGTTTTCCGATCCTGTCGCCAAAGAATCTCCGGGAATTTTTTCCAAGCTTGCCAAAAAATTTTGAAAGGGAAATGGGATAAAAAATATAATCCCTGCACCAGGAGCCCAGTGTAATATGCCACCTCCGCCAGAATTCCGGTATGCTGGCAGCAAAATAAGGACGTTTGAAATTCAGAGTCAGGTCAATCCCAAAGATCTGTGATACTCCTCGCGCAATATCCATTCCTCCGGAAAAGTCTCCGTAAATCTGGATCGTATACCCGATCACGCCAAGAATGGCATAAAATCCAGTATACTCCGTATAACGGCTAAAAACCTGGTCCACGAAGACACCCACACGATCGGCGATCACCAGCTTTTTGAACCAACCCCACATCATAAGCTGAACGCCGAACTTGATACGCTCGTACTGGAAAGAATGGGGTTCGTAGAGCTGCTCTGCCAGTTGGTCGTGCCTGCTGATGGGCCCCTGGATGATCTGGGGGAACCATGAAACAAAAAGAGCAAATTTTGCCGGATTCCGGTCCGCTTTATACTGCTCCCGGTAAATATCGATGAGATAGCCTACGGACTGGAAGGTATAGAAAGAAATCCCCAGCGGGATCAATATCCCTGCGTCAAAATGGAGCCAATCCAGATGGAGCGCCTCTGAGAGCATGTTGATATAGACCCTGAAATATTTCACAAAAGCAAGAATCCCAAAATCCGCCAGCAGCACGATCAAAAGGATGCCCCGTTTTCTTTTCTCATATTTTGCCCGGATCTCTTTTTTCTGTTTGCGGTCAAGTTCTTCCTTGTGTTCTTTTATATATGTTTTACAGTCATCCGTCTGCCGCTGGATAAAAAGTCCCCCGGCAAAGGTCACTGCAGTGGTAAAGAGCAAAAAAACATAGCTTCGGGGACTTGACAGAAGATAAAAGATCTGGCTGGCAGCCAGCAGGACGCACCACCGGTATCTCGCCGGACAAAGGAAATACACGCCTGCCGCTGCCGCAGTAAAGATGACAAAACTTAAAGATACAAAAGACATAATCCTACTCCTGCAAAGATTCAACCAGCTTTACGATCGCATCTACAGAATTGAAGTTTTCCGGTATAAGGTGCTTTACGGAAATATTAATATCAAATTCATCATTCAGCTCACCTACCAAAGCCACTACATCCAGGGATTCAAGCTCCCCGTCATCGATGAGCCTCACCTCTCCGCTTAGATCAATGTCAGGACGGACTTCTGTTAAAATTTCGATCACTTTTTCTTTCATTTGCGTTTCCTCTTTCCATTTTTCTTTTTATTTTCTGATCGGCAGCCAGGGCTGCCGGACAGATCTCTTTATTATTTCAGAATGTAGATTTCTGATACAATTCCATCAGGGCAGAAACCAAACCTTTTGCTGACAGAAAGAATGGCCCGGTTTTTCTCATCACACCATTCAATCACCTGTCTGCAGCCTCTGTCCTTCAAAACAGACAGGGACAGCTTATATAGCTCTGTAGCTATTCCCTGGCGGCGATATTCCCGGTCTACTGCCATAAGCCACATAGAACCGGTTTTGCGGTTTTCCTGCTTTATACGTACCACACCGCACATACGCCCCTCCTTCCATACGGTAAGAAGCTCTTTGGCCGCAGCCATCTCAGCAAATTCTTGCTCTTCCGGTACGGTAGAATTATAAATATCCATCACTGTCCACAAATGGTAAATGGACGCCGCATCTTTCTCTGAGGCATATTTCCACAAAAGATCCTCTCTCAGATATCCTGTATCCAGCGGGACTAAATGTTCATCGCAGATCAGCGCTCTATGCCTTCTGTTCCTAACGTAAGGACAGAAGCCTGACACCTCTGTTTTCCGCCGCATCTTCTCAACACGGAGATCTTCCCTCTCCTCCGCATAAATATATTCCAGCAGCCGGGGTCTGTCCGTCTCCGGGACATGGATCTCCGCTGTTTCGGAAATATAAAAATACAGCTTATAAAAATCCTTTTCCTTTACAAGAAAAACAATTCCCTCGTCCTGTTCCCCGTAATAAAACCTGCCTTTTTCTATATGGGAAACTGCCTCGCCGGGAAGCATCATATGATTATATATCATGTTCGGGATTCTTTTCTGATATACATTTAAAAGATCCGTATATTTTTCGATTTCTGTAATTTTTATCATAATTTATACCAAAATCCAAGTGATTTACTACTCATTTTACACAAGATATAGGCAAAGTCAATTACCCCCCCCCTATATTTAATATAGAATTAAATATTTCATAATAAGTTTGTAATTATTTAAATGACCATCGGTTAGGACTGATATCTTCTTTCAATAGCTCCATTATATGTCAGATTCTAATGTGTTATACATTTATAAACCTTTTTTCTTAACATTTAATATAAGGCCAGACCACATTGTCTCCTTGCGCACTGATGATAGTTTTCAGTTTGATACCCTACTTGATACCTTTTGTTTTTACAGATACGCAAAAAAACCGGAAACACTTGATTTACAAGCATTCCCGGTTGAGAATAAACAGGGGATGAGAGAATCGAACTCCCACCAAAGGTTTTGGAGACCCCTATCATACCATTTGACCAATCCCCTAAATATGAGAAAATGTGACTATCTCTAGTCACGTTTCCTTTTTAAAGTACTTTTCTGTACCTTCAAAACTGCACACATGCTGACATTTTATGACGAATCTTTATGACCT
>ERZ1643247.157-NODE-157-length-92070-cov-6.685073_pt1 | contig 92070 bp, 80 predicted proteins | sample MGYA00579264_ERZ1643247 | MGnify/ENA primary metagenome ERZ1643247 (study PRJEB29033, sample SAMEA4952262) | chicken gut metagenome | biome: Broiler Chicken; feature: Gastrointestinal Tract; material: Caecum | place: Ireland | collected 2018 | study: Broiler... | reverse complement strand
TCAGGGACTGGCGGGTCTGGTTTCTTCCATCAAGGAAGTTGCCGTTGATCCGAAGCCGGATGTAAAGGCAGCTCCGAAGCTGGAGAAATAAGACAAAACATTCCTAAGATTTACGGACAAAAGGGTCCGGCTGAGATGCTCAGCCGGACTTTTTCCTTTTCAGTTTCACAGTTTTGTGCTATGATACGCTAGTGTGCTAATACATTTACAGTGAAAATGGAAGGGAGGCTTTGCCTTGACAAAATACATCAGGCACTTCTGGCTGGCGTATCCGTTTCTTGCGCTGAAGATATTCATATATTACTGGCAGACGGACCGGCTGGACATGATGAATGTATATGAAGTGCCGATACTCACGGTACTTTTCCTGTTCGGACTGTTTGAGATATGCTCCATGGGAAGAGGAAAGGTCAGCCGTTGGATTTTTTATGTCCTGTATATTCTTGTGACGGTGGTGATGTTCGCGGACGCCGCCTACAGCAGCTATTTCGGCAAATACATTTCCGTGAATCAGATTTATCAGATTGCCAGCCTCGGTCAGATTGTGGGGGATGGGAATGTGCTGGGAGCGGCGGTAAGTCCCGGATGTCTGCTGACATTGGTGGATCTGCCTTTTGTGCTCTATTTTTACAGGCTGCGGCAGAAGAGCGGGGAACCTCTTTCGGCCATGTCCATGCGGAAGTTTGTGCCTTATGTGCTGGCGCACGCGCTGCTGCTGATAGTGATGGCCTGCGCCTGGTTTTACTATGGGTGGAACCCGTACAATCTGCGCTCGGTGCAGAAGGTCAATCACATCGAGTTTTTTACCTATCATACCAACGATATTCTGGTAAATGTGGTGGGCAAGCTGCAGAGAGGGCAGGTGGACGAGGAAGAGATTCTTGCCACCATGGAGGAGATTGTGCCCAAGTCATCGGGCGAGGCTTATAAAGGTGTGGCAGAGGGGATGAATCTGATCCTCATTCAGACGGAATCGCTCAATGACTTTGTTATCGGTGCGGAGTATAACGGGCAAGAGCTGACGCCGAACCTCAATGCGATGCTGGAGGAAGATACTTTTTACTTCAACCACTTTTATTCCACCACCGGTGTGGGGAACACCAGCGACGCGGAGTTTGCGGCGCTCAACGGATTGTATCCCAACGATGAGAGGGAGTGTTACCGCCTGTATGTGGACAATACATTTCAGGGGCTTCCGTGGATGCTGCGGGGAGAAGGATACGGCGCTTATGCGTTCCACGGTTATGTGAAGACCTTCTGGAACCGGGACGAGGCCTACAAGACCCAGGGCTTTCAGCATTTTTATTCCCAGGAGGAGCTTGATATGACGGAAGTGTCCGGCTTCGGTCTGACAGATAAGGAAATGTTCCGGCAGGCGGTGGATATTCTGAAGGAGAAGGGGGAGCCGCTTTTCAGCTTCATGGTCACACTGACCAATCACATCCCTTATGAGCTGGATCCTTCGCTGGCGACTCTGGAGGTGAAGGAGAGCGATAAAGGGAGTACCTTCGGTAATTATCTTCAGACAGTCCGCTATACTGACGAGGCGTTCGGAGATCTGGTTCAGTATCTGAAGGACGCCGGCCTTTATGAGAATACGATGATTGTCATCTACGGCGATCATCAGGGTATGAATATGGAGACGCCGGCGGTGAAGAGCAAGATGAGTCAGTTTCTGGGAAGGGAATACAACTATGACGAGATGCTTAACGTGCCGCTGATTATCCACATTCCGGGACTCGGAGAGGCAAAGACCATTGACACCGTGGGAGGTCAGGTGGATATCATGCCGACCATCGCCAATCTGATGAATGTGGAGACGGGGCAGCCGTTCGTGTTCGGACACGATCTGCTAAACGCCGATGAGGGGTTTGTGGCGCAGATATCCTATATCGGCAAGGGTTCCTTTATCACCGGCGATAATAATATGCTGTTCGGTATCGGCAAAGACAGCACTGTGGAGAGCGGCAGCCTGTGGGATCTGCGGGACGGCAGCAGGATGAACCTGAACATCAGTCTCTGCCAGCAGTATTCAGACCGGGCCAATGCGCTGATCGACACCTGTAAAAAGGTGCTTGATTACAATCTGATTGCCGATTATGTCACCCATTAACCGACCGGTATTCAGGAGAATATTTTACCGGAATATCAATGCTTGACATTACAGCAAAAATTTGATAAAAAGGTTTAGATAAGACGTGTTTTCAGGTGATGCAGGCGTCTTGGGAGGATTTGCTATGGATTTAAAAGGTCGTAATTTTTTAACGTTACTGGATTTTAATAAGGAAGAGATCCGCTATATGCTGGATCTGGCGCATGAGCTCAAGGCCAAGAAGAAGAGCGGCGTGCTGGGAGAAGAATTGAAGGGAAAGAACATTGTTCTCATCTTTGACAAGTCCTCCACAAGAACCCGTTGTTCTTTTGAGGTGGCGGCCGCTGATGAGGGCGCCCATGTGACCTATCTGTCTAATTCTCATATGAACAAAAAGGAAACCATCGAAGATACGGCAAAGGTATTCGGGCGCATGTATGACGCTATTGAGTACCGGGGATACGGACAGGATATCGTGGAAGATCTTGCCAGGTATTCGGGCGTGCCGGTGTGGAACGGGCTGACCGATACGGATCATCCGACGCAGGTGCTGGCGGATTTCCTTACTATGGAGGAGCATATTGATAAGCCTCTGGAGGATATGTGTCTGACCTTCGTGGGAGACCTTTCTGACAATGTGATGTACGCGCTCATGTACGGCTGCGCTATCATGGGTATGCACTTTAAGGCGGTGGGACCGGAGGAGACGGTCTGCGATGAAAATGTGCTGAAGATTTCCCGGAAGCTGGCAGAGGAGAGCGGCGCGGTCATCGAGATCTCCCATGACCCGGAAGATGTGAAAGGCGCCGATGTGATTTACGGAGACGTATGGGTGAGCATGGGCGAGCCGGAAGATCTTTATCCGGCGCGGGTAAAAGCCCTTTCACCGTATAAGATCACCCGGAAGATGATGGAGGATACCGGCAACGATAAGTGTCTGTTCATGCACTGTTTGCCGGCATACCATAACTTTGACACGGTGGTGGCAAAGGATATGAGGGACCGCCTGGGACTGGATATCCGGGAAGTGGAGGATGAAGTATTCCGCTCGGAGAATTCGGTTGTCTTTGATGAGGCGGAGAACCGGATGCACACGATCAAGGCTGTGATGGTGGCGACATTGGGAAGATAGATGAATATGAAAGATAAAATATTGCATATCCTCCGCCGGGAGAACGGATTTGTGTCCGGACAGGCTCTCTGTGAGCGTCTGGGCGTCTCGCGTACTGCCGTGTGGAAGTATATAAACGTACTGAAAAAAGAAGGATATGAGATAGAGTCGGTGACCCGGAAGGGCTACCGGCTTTTACGCAGTCCGGATTTGCTGACAGAGGAAGCTGTCCGCGAGTATCTGACGGAAGATGAATGGCCGGGGCGGATCGTCTGTTTTCCATCGGTGGATTCCACCAATGAGGAGGCCAAACGGAAGGCTGTTCTCGGGGAGAGAGACGGAACGCTCTTTGTGGCTGATAATCAGACGGCAGGAAAGGGAAGGCGGGGCAGAGTCTGGTCCTCGCCGGAGGGCAAAGATATTTTCTGTACGATCCTTCTGCGGCCGGAGATTCCGCCGGACCGTGCCTCCATGCTCACGCTGGTGGCGGCGCTTTCCGCGGCCGCAGCAGCAGAAACGCACAGCGGGGAATTATGTCAGATCAAGTGGCCCAACGATGTGATTCTCCATGACCGGAAGATTTGCGGCATTCTGACGGAGATGGGACTGGAGATGGATGAGATATCCTATGTGGTCATCGGAGTTGGATTTAATATTAACCGGGAATCGTTCCCGGAGGAACTTGCCGGTACCGCTACGTCCATTTACGGCGAAACCGGAAGACAGACGGTGCGGGCCGCGTTTCTTGCGGACTTTATCCGGGAGTTTTCTGAGAGATACCGTACATTTCTTCAGGTACAGGATCTTGAGCCTTTCAAAGAGGAATACGAGAGAAGGCTTGTAAATATCGGCCGGGAAGTCAGGATCATCCGCCGCGGGCAGGAGATCATCCGCCGGGCCGAGGGCATCAATGAAAAGGGAGAACTGCTTGTTCGCAGTGAGACAGGTGAGATTGAGTGTATCTGCAGCGGCGAAGTTTCCGTCCGGGGACTTTACGGTTATGTATAGGAGGCAGAAATGTTAGAGGATAAGAAAATATTGTGCGGCGCCAGCCAGTACGAACAGCTTTTTTACTTTAATCCCGAGTTTGATTCCCTTCCCAAAGCAATCAAAGATGAATTAAAGATTCTGTGTGTTCTGTACACAGAAGATGTGGGAGGGATCCTCCGTCTGGAGTTCGATGAGGAGGGAAACCTGAATCTGGTCACAGAGAGCAAAGAAGACGATTATTTTTTTGACGAGATCGGCAGTGTGTTGAAAATCAAGCAGATCCAGCAGGAAAAAAGAGAATTGCTGGAGAGTCTTGAAATGTATTATAAAGTATTTTTTCTGCAGCAAGAGCAGGAATAACTGTTACACAGGAGGAACATAATGTTAATTGGAATTGATATTGGAAATACGGACATTACTTTTGGTATATTCCAGGGGAAAAAACTCTGCGATACTTTTCGTATGAGAACAAAGATCAACCGTACCTCAGATGAATACGGTCTGTTTATTCTGCAGGCGATCCAGTATAAAGGATACTGCAGGGAGGATGTGGATGACGTTATCATCGCCTCGGTAGTGCCGGCGGTAATGCATTCCTTTACCAGCGCGATTATCAAGTATTTTAATCTCCAGCCGATTATCGTGGGGGCGGGAATCAAGACGGGCATTAAGATTAAAACTGCCAACCCGAAGGAGACGGGAGCAGACCGTATTGTGGACGCCGTGGCTGGTTATGAGCTTTACGGCGGTCCGGTTATCGTGGTGGACTTCGGAACAGCGACCACATACGATCTGATCACGCCGGACGGAGAGTTTATCGGCTGTGTCATTTCTCCGGGAATACGTACTTCCGCCAACGCTCTCTGGCAGCATGCGGCGAAGCTTCCGGAGATCGAGATCCGCAAACCGGAATCTATTCTCACCAAAGAGACAGTCAACGGCATGCAGGCAGGACTTGTATTCGGTTATATCGGACAGACCGAATACATTATCCGCAAGATGATAGAAGAAAGCGGATTTGAAAATGTAAAAGTGGTGGCAACCGGCGGACTTGGCAAGATGATCGCCGAGGAGACCGATTGTATCGACTATTATGACGCCAGCCTCACGTTGAAGGGACTTCAGATTATTTATGATAAACAGAAAAAATAGAGTCGAAGAGATTTATGGCAGCACATTTCCGGTCATCCTTGGGCCCATGGCGGGAGTTACGGATCTGGCGTTTCGGCTCCTGTGCCGGGAGCAGGGCTGTGATGTGACGGTGACGGAGATGATCAGTGCGAAAGCGCTGTATTATGGCAATAAGAATACCATTCCCCTTCTTCTGACTGATGAGAGGGAAGCGCCGGTAGGCGTGCAGATTTTTGGTTCAGAACCTGAATTAATGGGAGAGATGGCACATAAGATAGAAGACAGAGGATTTGCCTTCATCGACATTAACATGGGCTGTCCGGTACCCAAGATCGTGAACAATCATGAAGGGTCCGCTCTGATGAAACAGCCGGAACTGGCAGGGAGGATTGTCAGAGAGGTAAAAAAAGCTGTTTCCCTTCCGGTGACTGTGAAGTTCCGTCTGGGATTTGACGAGGAACACAGAAATGCCGTGGAGTTTGCAAAGACTCTCGAAGAAAGCGGCGCGGATGCTCTTACGGTCCACGGCAGAACCAGAGAACAGTATTACAGCGGGAAGGCGGACTGGGACGCCATTCGTCAGGTCAAGGAGGCTGTCAGCGTTCCCGTTATCGCCAACGGCGATGTTTACAGCGGTGCCGACGCCCTGGCTATCCGGGAACATACCGGCTGTGACGGTATCATGGCGGCCCGGGGAAGCAAGGGAAATCCATGGATTTTCCGGGAGATTCGGGCGGCCCTTCGCGGAGAACCGCAGCCGCCGGAGCCAACCGCCCGCGAAAGGGTGGACATGCTCCTTCGCCACGCCGCGCTTTGCGTGGAGTACAAAGGAGAATATACGGGAATCCGCGAGATGCGCAAGCATGCCGCCTGGTATACCATGGGACTTCGCGGCTCATCGAAACTGCGCCAGGAGGTCAATCAGGTGACGACCCTCGCTCAGCTGGAAGATTTGCTGCGGGAATATTACCCGGAAGATTGAGGGCGATTGCAGCGGGAGTGCCGGCGCGGTATATCATACCGGAACTGAAAGAATTTTGCCGTGGAATTGTAAATTCCCCGCGTTGACAAGATTTTTAATTTGCATTATAATCATGACTTATCTGGAGTCTCCTTTTTATGATCGGAAGGAGACTTTTGACAGGTAAGCAACTTTAAGAAAGGTGTAGATGAGAACTATGGTAGAGAGTAAGAAACATATCCTGACAAGTAAGGGAATGCAGGCTCTGGAAGATGAACTCCAGGATTTGAAGGTAGTAAAAAGAAAAGAGATTGCACAGAAGATTAAAGAGGCAAGAGAGCAGGGCGACTTATCTGAAAATGCCGAGTATGATGCAGCTAAGGATGAGCAGCGTTCCATCGAAGCAAAGATAGAGGAGCTTGAAAAGATCATAAGAAATGCCGAGGTTATCGACGAATCAACCTTTGATAAGGATACGGTCAGCATCGGAAGCACCGTCAGATTCTATGATGAAGAGTTTGACGAGGAGCTGGAGTACCGGATCGTGGGCTCCACGGAATCCGATATTATGAAGGGACTTATTTCCAATGAATCTCCTCTGGGCAAGGCGCTGGTAGGTTCCAAGCTGGGACAGGAGATTGAGGTGGAGAGCGCAGAAGGCGTATCCAAATACAGAGTTCTTGAAATTTCAAGAAGCGATATGTAGGACGGACCGCAGAGTATCCGGGGAGCGGTTCTCCGGTGCAGGAACATACATGGCGAAAAGAGAACTGCCGTACAAATGGAAGATCAGAGGGGAAGATTTCTGATATTTTGTTTGGCGGCAGTTTTTCGCATTTACGAGTAATGGTTTTTCAGATTATCATTGTAATTCCTGGAATAAACATGTTATACTTATTAAGTATAAATGATAAAGTAGTGTATTTTTATATTTTCCGGCGAAAATGTTAACATAAATAAGACTGGATCAGAAGAGACGGATTGAAGAAAGGATTAATATATGATAGATGTATCGAAGGTCCGGATGATGACCAAGCTGGCGGTCTATGAGAAGGAGAACGGAAAAAAAGAGCTGAAAATGCACCGGTACAGCATGAGGTCATACCTGAGCCTTAAGCTTCTGGGCAGCTTTTTTGCGGTGACAGTGGCCTACGGGCTTGGAGCGTCTCTGTATATGATGCGTTACTATTCCAATATCATGACGGAAGGGCTGGCTTTTTCCTACGATGATATTCTCAGAGAGCTGCTGGTCGTATATGGAGTCGTCATGGCCGTTAATCTGATCCTTACCTTTGTGATTCAGCGAAAGCGGTACATAAGGATGATGGAGAGCGTAAAGCAGTACGATAAGAATCTTTTCGCTTTGAAGAAGTATCTGGATAAAGAAAAAGAATTACAATAGAAAGACAGGATGTTGCGTATGGCACAGTTAGTATATTTAAAAGAAAACATAAAGTATTTTTACCAAAAGCATTCCGAGTACGCAGAGCCTGCCCTGAAGCTGCTTTTTTCTCTTGTCATGCTGTGTTTGGTGCAGAGCATGTTTCAGTACAACGAGACGGTAAACCGCCCCTGGCTTTTTCTGATCGTATCTGCTGCTCAGGCGTTTCTGCCGCTGTCCTTTTGCTTTTATTCTGCGGCCTGTCTGATTTTGCTGAATCTTTGGCAGGTGTCGGTAGAGATTTTTGCGGTGTTTCTGCTGTTTTTTGTGATCTGCTATTTGCTGTTTGTGCGGGTGGACGGAAGACATGCGTTTATTATCATATTGACGCCGATTTTATTTTACCTTAAAATGGAATATTTTCTTCCGGTATTATTGGGTATGACTGCCGGATTCAGCGGGATTCTCCCTATGGCGGCGGGAATACTGATTTATTTTTTCAGTTTGTATACAAAGGACGCCAGCGCGCTGCTGACCACAACGGAGAATCTGGATCCCGGAATAGGCATGTCCCGGATTGCCAGTCTGATGGTCATTGACAGGAAGCTGCTGGTGATTCTTGTCACCTTCTGTCTGGTGGTCTTTGTATCGGCAATACTCTATCAGATGTTTCATGAGAAGGCCTGGATGTTTGCGATTATAATAGGCAATATATCTTTGGCGGTGCTGCTCCTTTTCGGCCGGCTGATATTTGAGCTGGATTATACGATATGGAGGGTGTTCCTGGAGATCGTGCTGGCCATGGGAGTGGCCACGGTGGTGCAGTTCTTCAAGGGAATCGGAGATTTTTCCAGAATAGAGAAGGTTACATTTGAAGATGACGAGTATATTTATTTTGTCAAGGCGGTACCGAAGATCAAGGCGGCGCAGGAGGAGAGAAACGTGACGGACATTGTGGCGCCGGAAGAGGAACAGGCGGAGACGGAAGAGACGGACACAGAACAGAAAACTGGAGACGGAATGAATGAGTTTTGATCAATTTCTAGATTTAATACAAAAATATTTATACAGATTTTCCATTTCAACGATCGGTATCACAGATATTGTGGAGATTATCATTATCAGCGCGATTGTCTATCAGATCATAAAATGGCTGCAGCTTACCAGAGCGTGGACGCTGTTCAAAGGTATTATCGTGCTGCTGCTCTTCGCTCTGATGGCGGTGATTTTTCAGCTGGATACCATTGCATGGCTGCTGTCTAATTCGCTCAGTGTCGGAATTATGGCGGCGATTGTTATTTTCCAGCCGGAGCTCCGGAGAGCTCTTGAGCAGCTGGGCAGAAAGAACTTTCTCCGTAATTTCATTTTTTCTTCGGATGAGGAAGCTTCGGAGAAGACATTTCTCACCGAGAAGGGCATCACGGAGATAGTCCGGGCAACTTTTGAGATGAGCAAGGTCAAGACCGGCGCCCTCATCGTCATTGAGCAGAAGGTGGCTCTCGGCGAGTATGAGAGAACCGGAATCGCGGTGGACGGTATCGTGAGCAGTCAGCTTCTGATCAACATTTTTGAGCACAATACGCCGCTTCATGACGGCGCGGTGATCATCCGGGGCAACCGTATCGTCTCGGCCACCTGTTATCTTCCGCTGACAGACAGCATGGAGCTGGGCAAGGAGCTGGGAACGAGACACCGGGCGGCAGTGGGCATCAGCGAAGTGTCCGACAGCACGACCATCGTGGTTTCCGAGGAGACCGGCGGGGTTTCCGTGGCGAAGGATGGCAAGCTTTACCGCAGTCTCGACAGAGAAGAGCTGAAGGAGAGACTGAATCTTCTGAGGCCGGAGCCGACAGGAAGTATGGATGTTTTAAAGAAATGGAAAGGACTGTTGCGTAATGAAAGATCCGAAAAATCTGAAAAATCTGATAAGTAACAATACCGGGATGAAGGTTCTTTCTGTTCTTATTGCAGTGTTGATATGGATTTTGGTAGCAAATATCAATGATCCGGTCAGAACGGAGAGATTCAGCGGGATTCCCGTGAGGATCATCAATGAAAGTGCGCTGACAGATCTGGGATATGCCTACGAAGTTGTGGAAGGCGAGGAAGTCAGTATCACTGTGGAGGGCAAGCGGAGTATTTTAAATGAGATGTCAGTTACTGATTTTCAGGCAGTGGCGGATTTTTCCAAATTGTCAGAGGTAGATGCTGTTCCGATTGATGTGACTGCCAGGAAATATGCCAATCAGCTGGATATTACTCTGGGAAATGTCAATACCATGAAGATTAAGAAAGATGCGGTCGTCAGCGTCAGCGTGCCGGTCAATATCATACTGGAAGGCAGCCCGGCAGAAGGCTATGCTGTGGGAAGTATGACGGGAACGCCGAATCTTGTTAAAGTAACGGGCCCGGAGAATCTTCTTTCCAGCGCGAAGGAGATTCGGGCTGAGGTGGACATCGATGGAATCAGCAACGATGTGACTACCACGGCGGATCCGGTTCTTTATGATGATAATGATGAGGTGATAGACAGCACTCAGGTGCAGATGGATACGTCATCCATTGATGTGGATGTCCAGCTCTGGAAGACAAAGATGGTGGATGTGAATCTGCAGACTACCGGTATTCCTGCCGACGGGTATGAGATGACTTCTTTTGATTATGAACCGAAGCAGATTCTCATAGCGGCGCCGGATGATGTCCTTGAAGATATAACTTCTATCACTCTGCCGAGCATTTCCGAGGAGGGATTGACACAGAATTATGAAGAGTCCATCACGCTGGATGAAGATTTGCTGCCGGATGGCGTGATACTGGCCGATGAGACAGAGGACGTAAAGGTGCAGGCGACCATAGAACAGAGAATAACGCGCCGCCTGACATTTACAGAGGCGGATATTACCGTGAGAGGCCGGGGAAACCGAAACGTTTCTTTTGACAGCGGAAACAGATATGTCATACGGGTTGAGGGAGCGGAATCCGTGGTGAAAGATTTGAAGATTACTGATTTTACGCCATGGATCGATGTGACAGACCTGGAAGATGGAGATCATACATTGAGACTTCATGTGAAGGAAGTTGACGGGGTGACGGTAAATTCCACCACCCAGATTACATTGACTCTTGGATAGAGAGATAGAAGCGAAAGCTGCCGCGCAGACTGGGAAACAGGTCAGCGCGGCAGTTTCTTATGTATGAGCGGAGGAAGAAATATGAGAAAAAAAACGGAGACCCTGCTGTGTATCGCCTTTATGGAGCTTCTCAGAAAGTATCCGTTTCCGAAGATTACTATTCAGAAAATCGCGCAGCAATGCGGAGTGAACCGGCAGACCTTTTATTATTACTTTGACAACATTTATGATCTGATGACGAGAGCCTTCGAATACCAGCTGACCCAGGAGAGCCGCGTGAACGAAGAGCAGTCCTGGGAGGCTGTCATGGAGCGCTCTCTGTGCTGGATGAAGGATAACAGGATCATCATAAAAAATATGCTGGTAAATGTGGAGAGCAGCTACATGCGCCGGGCCATCTACCCGGTCATCATGCGGAGCATGACCAATGTCTACTGGCCGAACCGGATAATAAAAGACCGAAATGAAGAATCCGATGAATTTGTACGGCATTTCCTCGTCATCGGAATCACGCAGTATATCCTCGAGTGGGTGGAGAGCGACTACAAGGAAAGCGTCAGCGAAGTGATACGGAAGCTGTTCTATATAATCAAGAGAATGTATGAGTGACAAACGGAATAATAATGGAGAAAAAATATGATATCAAGTACATCAAATAGCAGGATTAAAAATATCATGAATCTGAAAAACAGTGCCAGGGCACGCCGGCAGCAGGACTGCTTTCTGGTGGAGGGGCCGCGGATGTTCTTCGAAGTGCCGAAAGAGAGGCTGCTGGAAGTCTATGTGACGGAAGGTTTTGAGAAAAAATACGGAGACAGGCTTGCGGGCTGCCGTTACGAGCTGATCAGCGACGCGGTGTGCCGGCATCTGTCCGACACCAGAACCCCGCAGGGTGTGACGGCGCTGGTAAAGAAGCAGGAGACTCCGCTGGAGGAGATTCTTGCCAGGGATGAGAATCCCTGCCTGTTTCTGCTGGAGAATCTGCAGGATCCGGGCAATATGGGAACCATCCTGCGTACCAGCGAGGGCGCAGGGGTGAGCGGCATTATCATAAACCGGGAGTCGGTGGATCCGTATAATCCGAAAGTCATCCGTTCTACCATGGGAGCCATTTTCCGGATGCCTTTTGTGGTCGTGGATGACTTTGAGGATGTGCTGCGCAGGCTGAAGGAGGCGGGCGTCCGCACCTTTGCCGCTCATCTGGACGGCGAGGACTTTTACCGGCAGGATTACCGGGGCGGCTGTGCCTTTTTCATTGGAAACGAAGGCAACGGACTCTCCGAAGAACTTGCCGCCCGGGCGGACGGCAGGATTCGGATTCCCATGAAAGGTCAGGTGGAGTCTCTGAACGCCGCCGTGGCTGCCACGGTGCTTATGTATGAGACGCTCAGGCAGCGGGAATGGGTATAGTTTCATATGTCAGCTGGTATCGGCGGCGGGAGCGGAAAAGTCATCAGAAAAAGCGGACGTGTGTATAATTTTCATAGGAAGAAACGGGTTTTTAGTCAATTTATAAACAGATAAGAAATAAAAATTTTTTCTTGATGTAAAATGATTATAAAAAATGCTTTAAAAAATATAGAAATTTCACGATTTATCATGCAAAAAGACGATATATCCATACAAAAACCTCGAATTGTCTAAATACAGATTGGAAAAATTGTGATAATATATACCTACAGGTCATATTTTTCAAGTGACTGTAGGAATTGAAACGGATTAATTTTAAGGAGGTTTAATTTTATGGCTAAGTACATGATGGCGTTAGACGCTGGAACAACAAGTAATCGTTGTATCTTATTTAATGAAAAAGGTGAAATCTGCAGCGTAGCACAGCAGGAATTCACACAGTATTATCCACAGCCAGGTTGGGTAGAGCATGACGCAAAAGAGATCTGGCATACACAGTTATCCGTTGCAAGACAGGCAATGAAACAGCTGGGCGTTGGAGCTGCTGATATTGCTGGTATCGGTATTACCAATCAGCGTGAGACAACCATCGTCTGGGATAGAGAGACAGGCGTTCCTGTATATAATGCAATCGTTTGGCAGTGCCGTCGTACTTCTGAATACTGCGACTCCTTAAAAGAAAGAGGTCTGGTTGACATGATTCAGAAGAAGACCGGTCTTGTTATCGACGCTTACTTCTCCGGCTCCAAGATTCACTGGATCCTGGAAAATGTTCCTGGTGCAAGAGAAAAAGCTGAAGCTGGCCAGTTAATGTTCGGTACCGTTGATACATGGTTAATTTACAACCTGTCCGGCAAGAAGATTCACGTAACAGATTACTCCAACGCAGCAAGAACAATGCTGTTTAACATTAATACTCTTCAGTGGGATGATGAGATTCTTGAAGCTCTTGAGATTCCGAAATCCATGCTTCCTACACCGAAACCATCCAGCGAGATTTACGGTATGACAGAAGAGAGCCTGTTCCAGGGAAGAATCCCGATCGCAGGTGCTGCAGGTGACCAGCAGTCCGCTCTGTTTGGACAGACCTGTTTCAACGCTGGTGAAGCTAAGAATACATATGGTACAGGTACATTCCTGTTAATGAACATTGGTAAAGAGATGAAACTGTCCGAGAACGGCATGGTTACCACAGTTGCATGGGGACTTGACGGCGAAGTTAACTACGCTCTGGAAGGTTCCGTATTCGTAGCTGGTGCTGCTATCCAGTGGCTGCGTGACGAAGTTAAGATCGTGGACGCTGCTCCTGATTCCGAGTTCTTCTGTAACAAGGTTCCGGATACTAACGGATGTTACGTAGTTCCTGCATTTACAGGACTTGGAGCTCCTCACTGGGATCAGTACGCTCGTGGATGTATCGTAGGCCTGACCCGTGGATGTAACAAAGCACACATCATCCGTGCTACAGTTGAATCCCTGGCATATCAGACATACGATATTCTGGAAGCTATGCAGAAAGACGTTGGTGTTAAACTGGCAGCCCTCAAGGTTGACGGCGGCGCTTGTAAGAACGACTTCCTGATGCAGTTCCAGGCAGATATCATCGACGCTCCTGTACATCGTCCACAGTGTGTTGAGACAACAGCTATGGGTGCTGCTTACCTGGCAGGTCTGGCAGTTGGATACTGGAACAGCAAAGAAGACGTTATCGCTAACTGGGCAATCGACAAAGTATTCGAGCCTCAGATGGACGAAGAAACACGTGCTAAGCTGCTCAAAGGCTGGAAGAAAGCTGTTCAGTGCTCCTACGGTTGGGCAAAAGACGAATAATCATAACGATTACAGACGTTCAGGATTGGTCTTATCGATTAATCTTTCCTTAAAAGAGGGGTCCCGGCGGAATACCGCCGGGGCTTCTTTTGTTGCATAGAGAATACCGCTGGAATCCTCATTTAAGAAAATGCTCTCCGGGCGAGATGGTACTCTCCGGGTGGGACGGATACTCGCCGATTGAAAAAAGCGCGCTGTTCTGTTAGAATGAATGGAAAGCTGTTTTCCGTCAGGGAAGCAGTGATTCAAATGAATAATCTTCCAGAAGAAAAAGTACAGGAGGTTTTTATGTTAAAACTTGGAAGCCATGTAGGAATGAGCGGAAAAGAAATGTTTCTGGGCTCCGTGAAGGAGGCGCTTTCCTACGGGGCCAACACATTTATGATATATACGGGCGCTCCGCAGAACACCCGGAGAAAGCCTGTCGAGGAGCTGCGCATCGAGGAGGGACTTTCCCTGATGAAGGAAAATGGCATCGAAGAATTCGTTGTACATGCTCCGTATATCATTAATCTGGCCAACACGGTAAAACCGGAAACTTATGAGCTGGCCGTGGAATTTCTTCAGCTGGAGCTGGAGCGCACGGAAGCGATGCGCTGTCATACATTGATTCTCCATCCCGGAGCCCATGTGGGGGCGGGGGTGGACGCCGGTATCGCGCAGATCATAAAAGGACTCAACGAAGTGCTGGATAAGGACGGCAGCGTCAATATCGCCCTGGAGACCATGGCGGGAAAAGGAACGGAAATTGGACGGACCTTCGAGGAAATTGCCCGCATCTATGACGGCGTGACAAACAGCCACCGTCTGCGGGTCTGCTTTGATACGTGCCACACCAATGACGCCGGGTATGACGTACAGAATCATTTTGACGAGGTCATGGATGAGTTCGACCGTATCATCGGCAAAGACCAGATTGCGGTTTTTCATGTCAACGACAGCAAAAATCCTCTGGGCGCTCACAAAGATCGGCATGAAAACTTCGGTTTTGGTACGATTGGCTTTGACAGCCTGAGAAATGTTATTTACCACAAAGACTTTGAGGATATACCGAAGATCCTGGAGACGCCATATATTCCGGACCCGGAAACGAAGAAGCGTTCTTGTCCGCCGTACCGGCAGGAGATCGCCATGATACGGGAAGGGGTTTTCCGGGAGAATCTCAAGGAGGAGATCGTAAAAGAGAATGTGAAGGGTTAAAGGGCTGTCCTGAAAGAGGCTCGTTGCCCGCGCAGGCGGCAGGAAAGGAGAACAGATGGAGAAGAAGTTCAAGGTCACCTATTTATACCACAGCGGTTTCCTGGTGGAGACGGAGCGCAGCTATATGCTGTTTGACTACTGGAAAGGAGAAATCCCTTTCATGGAATATAAAAAGGAACTGTATATATTTGCCTCGCACGCACACAGAGACCATTTTTCCGACGCGATATTTAAGTTGGAAAATAAATGTGAAAAAGTGCAGTACATTTTGTCTTCCGATATAAAGGACAGTACCCGGAGCTGGGCGAAAGCGGAAAATGTACATTTCATGTCGCCCCATGAAAGCCTGGATGTGGACGGAGCCCATGTGGAGACGCTGTTCTCCACCGATGAGGGAGTCGCATTTCTTGTGGAGGCAGACGGCCGGAGTATCTACCATGCGGGGGACCTCCACTGGTGGCACTGGCCGGGAGACCCAGACGAGGATAATGAGTGGCACCGGAAGGCTTTCCAGAAAGAGATGACATATCTGGCCGGAAAAGAATTTGACTGCGCTTTTGTGGTTCTCGATCCGCGGCAGGAAGAAGCCGGAACGTGGGGGATGGACTATTTTCTCAAAACGGTGCGCAGCCGGTACATTTTCCCGATGCATTGCTGGAACAATTACCGCATGATCCGGGAATATAAAGTGAAGAATGATGCGAAATATCTCACCGGACAGATTATGGAGATCACAGCGCCGGGACAGGAATTTGTGCTGGAGTAGCGGTTGACCGCACCCGCACAACAACTAGGACAGAAATGAATGAAAGCAGAAAGGATGATAATCATGAATAAGACAGTAATCGCAACAGAAAAATCACCGGCGGCCATCGGGCCGTATTCTCAGGCCATCGAGGTTAATGGAATGATCTATACCTCCGGCGTCATCGGCGTGGACCCGAAGACCGGAGAGGCGGGAGCGACCATCGAAGAACAGACAAAGCGGGTATTTGAGAATCTGAAAGGTCTGCTGGAAGATGCCGGAAGCAGCCTGGATCAGGCGGTGAAGACTACCGTTTTTATCAAAAATATGGATGACTTCGCCACGGTCAATGAAATCTACGCGTCCTATTTCACCGGGGCGTTTCCGGCACGCTCCTGCGTGGAAGTAGCGAGACTGCCGAAGGATCTGCTCATTGAGGTGGAAGTGATCGCCATAAAAAATGCATAGATATTTAGTGATCAATCAATAGGTGATTGACGCAGAGGAGAATCCCTTCCGGATCGGACAGTAATTTTGACAGAACTGTCTGACCGGGAGGGATTCTTGATTATGAAAGAACTTTACACAGAACTCACCTGAAACAGATGCCGGATTTTACATGAAAGAGGTATAGTTATGTTAAAAAACAGTTAAAATGGGGGTGTTTCATCAATCCTGAGGAGGAGGGGGAGCGATGAAAACACAGCGAATGGGCGTATGCAGGAAAGGAAAGGGATGGAAATGAAAGCGGTAAAATCTATGGCGGTGCTGCTTCTGGTGAGTATAATTTCTTTGGTATTGCTGACTTCATGCAGACCGGGAAGCGGGCAGAGTGATTCTGCAGATCGTGTGATTGGCAGCAGCAGTTCTGTTCTCAGAATTATTTCTGGTTCCGAAAATGCGGAGCTGGAGCCGATTCTTGAGAAGTTTGCAGAGCAGGAAGGCATAGAGATTCAAATGAGTTATCAGGGATCACTGGATATCATGCGGCTACTGGAAGGCGAAGAGATCGATTATGACGCCGTGTGGCCGGCCAGCAGCATCTGGCTGACTATGGGGGATACAAAACATCGGGTGCAGCATACGGAATCTGTTTCCATTTCTCCGGTGGTTTTCGGCATACGGAAAAATCTTGCAGAGGAACTGGGATTTGTGGGCCGTGAGGTATCCGTAGGGGATCTTCTGGCAGCCATTCAGAGCGGAAAGCTTCGTTTCTGCATGACCAGCGCTACCCAGTCCAATTCCGGCGCCAGCGCCTATATCGGTTTTCTCTATGCCCTTCTGGGCAATCCGGAGGTGATCACCTCGGAAGATCTGCAGAGCGAGGAGCTGAAAACACAGATGCGGGAACTGCTTTCTGGTGTGGATCGTTCTTCCGGAAGTTCCGACTGGCTCAAGGATATGTTTCTGGAAGGAAACTATGATGCCATGGTCAACTATGAGTGCCTGATGATACAGGCCAATGAAGAGCTGGAACAGCGGGGAGAGGAGCCGCTCTATGTGGTCTATCCTTATGACGGTCTGTCTCTGGCCGATTCGCCGCTGGGTTATGTGGATCAGGGTGATGACAAAAAAGAAGAAATGTTTTTGAAGCTGCAGGAATATCTGCTGTCGGATGAGGCGCAGAATGAGATTCAGCGGACGGGACGCCGTTCCGGCTATACGGGGATATCTGAGGAAAATAGAGATGTGTTCCGCACAGACTGGGGGCTGCAGCCGGACCGGGTGCTGTCGCCGATCCGAATGCCTGCAGCGGACGTTCTGCAGGAGTGTCTGAATATGTATCAGACGGATTTTAAGAAGCCGTCGTTAAGCGTGTATTGTCTGGATTATTCGGGCAGTATGGAAGGGGAAGGCAATGAACAGCTGGTGAACGCCATGGAGCAGCTGCTGATTCAGGAGAATGCACGGCAAAATTATCTCCAGGCGTCGGAAGATGAGGTGAATATTTTGATTCCGTTCAGCGGGAGTGTTATTGATACTTACACGGCAGTGGGTGCGGGCAGTGAGATAGAAAATCTTTATGATACAGTGAGGAAGCAGGAGGTGGGCGGCGGCACAGATATGTATAAAGCGGCCATACAGGGACTTTCTATGTTGAAAGAATATGATTTGTCCCAGTATACGCCGGCCATTATCCTTCTCACCGACGGGCAGTCCGGCGGTTCTTTTGAAGACTTTACGCAGGCTTATGAAGAATTGGGAGCGGAGGTACCGGTATTTTCTATCATGTTTGGCGATGCCGATGAGACGCAGCTGCAGCAACTGGCCGATTATACCAACGCTCGCGTGTTCGACGGCAGGGAGAATCTGACGGAAGCATTCCGGAGTGTCAGGGGGTATAATTAATGAGAGATATACCAGGAGTGATCGTATCGGTGGTGGCAGCGGCCATGACATTTCTTGTACTGTTTCTGGTGCTGCACTGGAGTCTGTTGGTCAGCGCGTTGCTTTGTGTGGGCGTTTACGCCGGCGTTCTGCTGCTCAGCAAACCGGCGGGAAAGCTGACCGGAAAGCAGGAGACTGTCTTTTTGGAACAGGACGAGAGGGAAGAGCTTCTCAGGGAGGCGCGCGGGGATCTGGCAGAACTTAATGAGGCGGCAGGCGCTATCACAGACGATACTGTACGTTCTGACGCGAAAGCGCTCCATAAAACAGGCGTGAGGATTCTTGACTATCTGGAGGAGAATCCTGACAAGATCCGGCAGGCCCGGCGTTTTTTCACCTATTATCTGGATACGGCGGCGAAACTTATGAGCCGGTACATTGATTTTCAGGAAACGGGGCTTCACACAGAGGAGATTTCGGAAATTCTTCACAGGACGGCGGAGGCGCTGCCGGTGCTCAATCACGCCTTTGAAAAACAGTTCACTCATCTGATGGCCGGGGAATTGCTGGATGTGGAGACAGATATCGCTCTTCTGGAGAAAACCATAAAAATGGAAGAAGGACTGCAGATAAAGACCGGGAGAAAAAGGGAGGATGCACAATGAAAACAAAGTTAGCGGGGCTTGGAATTCTGGCGATCGTCATCATCGCTGCGGCTGCTTATGCTTTATTTTCCGGAAGACAGACGGTCACGGAAATCAGCGGTTTTGTCGGTGGAGAGAAAATTGGTCTGCTGGAAGATGAAGAGGTACAGCAGATTTTTGAACAGAAGTATCATCTGACCATGGATTATGCCAGAGCCGGATCCATTGATATGATCTCGGCCGACCTGACGGGCAGAAATTTCCTCTTTCCTTCCAATCAGACTGCGCTGGAGCTTTATGAGCAGGCCCACGGGAAGCCGGTGCAGAGTGAAATTGTACTCAACACGCCTATTGTACTATATACCAGAAAGGCGGTGGCCGATGCTCTGGCAGCGGAGGGCATAGCAGCGATAACGGGTGATGTATATTATGTGGATATGGCAAAGCTGACGGAATGTATCGAGTCAGACAGGTCATGGGCGGATGTAGGGCTTCCTCAGCTGTATGGAAATGTATCGGTGGGAACCACAGATCCGACAAAATCCAACTCCGGAAATATGTTTGCAGGACTGTTGGCAAATACTCTGTGCGGAGGGGTAGCCGATGAGAACACAGTGGATACAATTCTTCCGCGGCTTCAGAGCATTTTCCAAAAGCTCGGCTACATGGAGAGTTCCTCGTCAGATATTTTTGATCAGTTTTTAAAGACAGGTATGGGAGCGAAACCTCTTATTGCCGGCTATGAAAGTCAGCTTCTGGAGTTTGCGGTGGAAAATCCAGATACATGGGAACAGGTAAAAGAAGATATAGTGATGCTGTATCCGACGCCGACCGTCTGGTCTTCCCATGTGTATATTGCTCTTGACGAGACGGGGACAGCAGGCATAGACGCGCTGCTGGATGAGGATGTGCAGCGGCTTGCCTGGGAAAAACATGGATTCCGGACGGGGCTTTATGATGCTCCGGCTGATGTGGGACATTTTGGAGTGACCGGCATTGCGGAAGAAATCACGCAGGTAGCTCCGATGCCGGATGCGCTGACAATGGAAAGAATCATAGAAGCACTAAGCTGAAAGCAGGAAGAAAAAATAGAAAATCTTAGCCGGGAAACTTCCCGTAAGTTGATTGAAACCCCTATGGAAGTGTGATAAAATATCATTATGTATGGATAGAGGAGGGGTATTAACTATATGGTACGGGCGGAGTTGACCGTAATGAATGAGCAGGGGATTCATTTGGGGCCTGCGAACATCATTGCCAATCTTGCGGATAAGTTTGAATCGCAAATACATTTTAAGACGGAGTACATGGATGTAAATGCCAAAAGCATTATCAATCTCATCAGCGGTACTTTTCGTCAGGGGGATAAAATATTATGCGTCTGCAGCGGGCCGGATGAGAAAGAGGCTCTGGAGGCGATGAGAGATGTCCTTTCACGTAGTCTGGAGGGAGCGAAACTCTAGGCCGGGCAGAAATATTATGAGAGTGCGGCAGGATACATAAAAACTAAAGAAAGGGAGTCGCTGCATGGGGTGTTTGCAGCGGCTCCCTTTATATGTCCGGGATTACCGGACGCTTTTGGATGCCAGATATTCTTCCAGTCCTTTCCGGCGCAGTTTGCAGGAAGGACAGTGTCCGCAGCCGTCTCCGATGACGCCGTTATAACAGGTGAGCGTCTCATTGCGGATGATATCGAATACGCCCAGCTCGTCGGCCAACGCCCAGGTTTCTTTTTTGTCAAGCCACATCAAAGGAGTGATGATGTCAAAAGGATAATCCATTGCCAGGGACAGGGTGGTATTCAATGATTTGATAAAAATGTCCCGGCAATCCGGATAGCCGGAAAAATCACTTTGAGATACGCCGGTAATAATATCGGTGATTCCTCTCTGTTTGGCAAAAACAGCGGCATAGGATAAGAACAGATGGTTCCGGCCATCTACGAATGAGTTTGGCGTTCCTTCGGAAGGGGCATCCTCATCTACAGGAATGTCGCTGCGGGTCAGTGAGTTTGGAGCCAGTTGATTTAAGAGGCTCATATCCATGATGTGATGTTCAATGCCATGATCCTGACAGATCTTTTTGGCACATTCCAGTTCCAGAGCATGTTTTTGATGATAATCAAAAGACAGTGCGATGACTGTTTCGTAACGTTTGATAGCCCAGAACAGACAGGTGGTACTGTCCTGACCGCCGCTGAATACAACGACAGCGGCTTTTTTATTTTTCAATTCCTGCATGATGCATTTCCTTTCTGTTATACGGTATATTTAAAATGCGTGAGCCGGGAGTAAGATTATTTTGCGGCCAGCATCATATAAAGCTGATTCTGAAGCACTGCGTCGGTTTCAAACCGTCCCCGCAGGGTGGTGGTTACGGTGGATGCGGCGTCTTTTTTTATGCCCCGGGCGCTCATACAGCTGTGAGTGCCATGGATGATGACCGCTACATCGGCGGTGCCGGCGGCCTCAGTCATAATTTCCGCCACATCGGAGCCGATACGTTCCTGCAGCTGCAGGCGTTTCGCCGCCATGTCGCAGATGCGGGCAATTTTGCTCAGTCCGAGAACCCGTCCGTTTGGAATGTATGCCACGGAAATGTGCATGTCATACATGAGAGCGATATGATGCTCGCAGTAACTGAAAATCGGGATATCCCGGACAAGAACGATATCTTTTCTGTCCGGTTCTACCGACAAATCGTCCTGAAATGATTTGTTGAACATTTCGGCGATCTCGTGATTGGAATAGTTCATTCCCTCGAAGACTTCTTCGTACATTCTTGCCACCCGGTCCGGGGTTTCCTTCAGTCCTTCCCGGTCCGGGTCATCACCGAGAGCGATCAAAATTCCCCGGATATGTTCCCGAATCGCTTCTTTATCGATTGCCATTTCATTTCCTCCTTAATCATGGTGCAGTCAGAACAGACTGCGTTAAACGCCCCGCTGCTGCGGAGGCCAGATAAATTTGTGCATCTGAAGCTGAAGACGGACATCATTCCACTGATGATGAATCATATACTCGGTGATTGTCCGGGGTTCAATCCGTCCAAATACAGCGCTTAAATACACGCGGCACCGCTCTGTAAGATGATATCCGGCGGTGATTTCTTCTGCCCGTGCCAAATCATTTTCGCTGCTGACAACAAACTTCACAGAATCGTCTTTTGTCAACAGAGAAAAATTGTCCAACCGCATGTAATCCTCCATACCGCTGTCCGGACATTTGTAATCCATGGTAAAAGCCGGGCGATGAGAAAGTTCGCAGAATGGGGCGAGAGGCACGCTGCCGTTGGTTTCAATCTCCACTGCAAAACCTGCTTCGCCGAGAGCCTCGATGAGCTCTGAGACGTGGGGAATGAGCAGAGGTTCTCCGCCGGTCAGCGTTACATTTACAGTGCCGCTTTCTTTCAGCCAGTGAAGAATCTCTCTGGCGGTCAGCGGCTCCGTCGGGCAGTCCGATTCATTGGCCCAGGAGGTATCGCAGTAATTGCAGGACAGATTACAGCCTTTCATGCGGAGAAAAGCAGCCATCATACCGGCTTTCGGACCTTCTCCGTTTATGCTGATAAATTTTTCTGCAAGTGGGTAAATCACATTCATTTTTCTCTCCGTTCTGCCGCAGGTAGCGAGATCAGGCGGCTGCTGTTCTACGCCTCCTGATAGGTGGCGCAGTTGTTAGGAGTCTCGTAAACAGAGACATTGTATACAGGAAAAGCGCGTTCCTTCAATTGCATATAAAAATATCGGGAAAGCTGCTCGGCTGTGGGGCGAAATGGAAGTTCTACAATACGGAATTCTTCTTCACGCAATGCTTCCATGGTCTTTGGGCGGAGTGAGCCTGTCTCAACGATCAGACAGTGATCCAGTGTTTCAGTCAGTTCCTTTAAGGCATCCTTGAAATCGCCAAAATCAATGACCATGTCTCTGGTCTGGCGTTCCTCGCTTAAATGATCTGCGGCAATCCGCGCCACAATGCGCCAGCGATGTCCATGGAGGTTGCGGCATTTGCCTTCATAGCCGCTCAAAAAATGTGCAGAATCAAAAGCCTGCTCGGTTTCTAAAATGTACATGTAAAATTCCTCCAAATGTAAAATAAAAAAAGAACTGCCAGAAGGCAGCACTTGAAATGTCAAATATGAAAATGCTGTCCTGGTTTTGTTTATAGACAGGATGGTACAAACGAACTGTCTCTTATCTCATGCAGTCTACCACGAAAAAATACGTTTGTAAAGTATCAAAAAAATGATATACTAGAAAAAAAGACGGACATATAAAGAAAGAGGTTTGTTATGGATTTTTTCGGTCATTTAAGGACAATCAACCATCATAAAATGTTAGTGACAAAAACCTGTTTTAAGGTGGGGTTATACTGGCAGGGCATCTGTCATGATCTGTCGAAATACCATCCCATAGAGTTTATACCGGGTATTATTTATTATCAGGGAAACCGGAGTCCCATCAACAGGGAGAAAGAGATTAAAGGGTATTCCCGGGGCTGGCTGCATCACAAAGGAAGAAATCAGCATCATTTTGAGTACTGGATTGATTACAGTATCAGTCCCCGCGGTCTGGTGGGGATGAAGATGCCGAAAAAATATGTGGCGGAGATGGTGATCGACCGTATCTGTGCCAGTAAAAATTATATGAAAGAAGATTATAATGACAGCAGCGCTCTGGAGTATTATGTGAACGGAAAAGATATGATGCTTATTCATAAGGAGAGCGATTTTCTTGCCAGATATCTGCTGACTATGCTGGCAAAGCGTGGGGAAGACTATTTGCTTCGTTATATGAAGAAAGTTCTTCTGAGGCACCGGAACAGAGATTACCATGTGAAAAATGGCCGGTTGATACTGGAATAAAAATATGGGGAAACCTGCCAACATTTTTTTCTTGAAATTTGTATATAATTAAGTTATAGTATTTGTAAAGAAGCCTGGGATGTTCGAGAACCCCTGCTATTTTGAACCTACATTTTTGATTTTGGGAAACCAAATCTTTGGAAGGATGGCAGGCCTTGTTTTATAACGGAGGAAGTCAGAGATTCAAATGAGGTTACCCACCTGGCTTAGGCTAGGACTCAAAATCGCAGGACACGGCATTTTGGGCCAACGTTTTCAGAGCCGTCTCATTTTTTATGAGGCGGCTTATTTTTAACGCAGAAGATTTTTGAGGGGAAAAGGATGAGCATATCAAAACGGGTGAAAAATCTATATGCGCTGGTGATGGATTTTATCAAGAAATGCAATGACGATCATGTGGCTGCTTTTGGCTCCATGTCGGCATTCTTTATGCTGTTGTCATTGTTTCCATTTTTGATCTTCTTTCTGACGCTGACCAAGATTGCGCCGTTTTCCAAGGATGATATTATTAACGTACTGACACAGGTGATCTCTTTTGAGAGGGAATCGCTGATCCGGGCCATCGTCAATGAAATTTACCGGAAGACGGGCGCCTCCGTGTTTACGCTCTCTGTCATCGCGGCTCTCTGGTCGTCTTCCCGGGGAGTTTATTCCATTGTAATCGGGCTGAATTCTGTCTATGATATTGATGAGAACAGAAATTACATTGTACTTCGGATTTTCAGTATTTTCTATACTATCGTATTTGCGATCCTGATTATCGCAATGCTGCTTCTGTGGGTGTTTGGAAATGTGCTGTACAACTATATTTGCGGGCGTTTCCCTGCTTTCGAAGCGCTGGCAGGATATTTTATCCATAAAAGAACGATGTTTACCATTGTGATTCTTACCCTTTTGTTTATGATTGTGTATCGTTTTGTGCCAAATAGGAAAACCGTCAGTTTTGGACGCCAGCTCCCGGGCGCTCTGGTAGCTGCAGTGGGATGGATTGCGGTGTCAGCGGGCTGCTCTTTTTATATTGGTAATTTTAATAATTTTTCCTATATTTACGGAAGCTTGTCCGGTATGATGATTTTGCTGCTTTGGCTGCATTTCTGTATGTCAATGGTATTTTATGGCGCAGAAGTCAACTATTTTCTGGAAAATAAAAAGAATTATCATCTGCTGGTACGTACATTGCGGCCTAATTATCAGGCAATCCGGCGAAAACGAGAGAGGGAGATGTACGAAAAAGATCATCAGAAATTGCGGTGGAAAAATAAATGGATGGGGCAGAAGAAGAACTGGAAGAATAAAGCTGCGAAAAAGAAGGAGGAGGAGCCGCGGAAATAACCTGCGCGCATGGCAGTAAAAATGAAACGGAGGAAGAATCATGTACCATCTGGATAAAAAAGAAATACGGGACATCACCAATTACATTTTCCTGGAAAATGCACTGGCGCCGGCGGACGTCATCTTTATTCCCGGCTGTGCCCGGCCGGAACACACGGAAGAAGCCGCCCGGCTTTACCGGGAAGGTTATGCAACTTTGCTGATTCCGTCGGGACGCTATGCCAAAGCCGCCGGATGCTTTCAGGGAGTGGCAAAAGGCGCGGAGCGCTACGGCACAGACTTTGCCTGCGAAGCGGACTTCCTGGCGGAAGTCCTCCGTCAAAACGGCGTCCCGGACGAAGCTGTTCTGCCGGAACGGGAAGCCACCTACACCCTGGAAAATGCCGAAAAGACCCGGGAACTGCTCCTCAGGGAGCGGGGAGGACTGCCTCGGCGGGCCATCCTCTGCTGCAAGGCCCACCACGCCCGCCGGGCGCATTTTTACTACTCGCTGGTCTTCCCGGAGGTGGAGATTCTCGTCCATCCCACAGCTATCGACGGCATTACCCGGGAGGGCTGGCACCGCACCGCCGCCGGCCGCCGGGCGGTTCTCGGCGAACTGTCCCGGATGGGTGAACAAATACTCATGATGGAGGGCCGGATAGAATATGAGTAAGGTGTGAATGGAACAAGTTTTAAAAAGTAGAAAGGGGAACAATATGAAAAAAATGAGAAATTCAACGAAACGCATGAGAACGTATCTGCTGACTGCCTTCCTGCTGGCGGCTCTCATCCTGCCGTCCACGGCGGCTTTTGCCGCACCGCGTACGGGAACCTATGAGAAGCATTTTGTGGGAGCCGGAGCGGATTCCTACCGGACAGTAGTGATCAGGAAGATTAAGAAGAACAAGGTTGTCTTCCAGATTCAGTACGCCCGCAGCTTTCCGTTCCGGGAATCAGCCACTAACAAAATCGTGGGCAGGAGAAAAGGTAATACGGTTACATTTTCTTACAAAGAAGCAGGATGGGGTTACAGTGGAACGGGTGTGATGAAGTTTAAAAAGAATGCGGTGAAAATAAAGACATCAGGAACACCGGGTTCTGACTATGGATTTATCAGCACAGGCGGACAGACCTTCAAGCTGAAAAGAGTCAGCAGCAAGAAAAAGTTTGCGGCCTATTAAGCGGTACAGGCATATGGAAACAATACAAAATGAAATTATGAAAAATGAAAAGCTGCACGATAAATTTGAATTCCGGGACATTCTCCCGGAGGAGGGAGAGCAGACCGCTGAGATTGAGCGAATCTGCTTCCCTCCCAACGAGGCGTGCTCCCGGAAGATGATGCTGGAGCGGGTGGCGAAAGCGCCGGAGATGTTTCTGGTGGCGGTGGACAGGAACACAGGGAAAATTGCCGGATTCCTAAACGGCCTTGCCACCAGCGAGACCCGGTTCCGGGACGAGTTTTTCATCGACGCGGATCTCTACGAGCCGGACGGAAAGCACATCATGCTGCTGGGTCTTGATGTGCTGCCGGAGTACCGGGGACAGGGCCTTGCAACGGAGCTGATGCGCCGATATCTCCAGAGAGAGCAGGAGAAGGAAAGATGCCAGGTGACGCTCACCTGCCTGGAAGGAAAAATAAAAATGTACGAGAAAATGGGATTCCGTAACAAGGGAATCTCGGATTCAGTCTGGGGCGGCGAGCAGTGGTATGATATGAGCTGCCGGCTGGATGATGAGGAGGGGAGCGGCGTTCAGATGACAAAAACATTTAATGTGAGCGGAGCCTGTAATCCGAGGTTACACTATATGGTGAATCTTGAGCCGCGTCTTTACGAAATAAAAAAAATGATAGATGCCGGAAAGTATTTTACTATTAACCGGGCGCGCCAATATGGAAAGACAACGATTCTGCGGGCGTTAAGCGATTATCTGCGGAAAGAATATTCTGTGCTGAGTCTCGATTTTCAGCGTTTAAGTGCGGCAGACCTTTCCGATGAGGCTGCGTTTGTAAACGGCCTTGCCAGAGAAGTGGGACGAAAAATTTCTTTCATGGAAGGGGTGCCTGCCGGAATAAAAGAGGCGATGAAAGAGCTGGAAGAGAAACGGTCATATCCTCCTAAAATGGCAGAGATATTTGATTGTTTTACACAGTGGTGTATGCGTACAGAAAAACCGCTGGTTCTTCTGGTGGATGAAGTGGACACGGCAACCAATAATCAGGTGTTTCTTGATTTCCTGGCACAGCTTAGGGCCGGATTCCTGGACAGAGATGAGATACCGACATTCCAGTCTGTGATTCTTGCCAGTGTATACGACATCCGAAATGTTCAGAGAAAACTTCGCCCTGATGAGGAACACCGGGAGAATAGTCCGTGGAATATCGCGGCAGATTTTCTTGTAGATATGAGTTTTTCTGCCGGTGAAATTGGCGGGATGCTTAAAGAATACGAAAAGGATTATCATACGGAAATGGATGTCATCAGGGTTGCACATCTGCTGTATGATTATACTTCCGGATATCCTTATCTGGTATCGCGTCTCTGCTATTTTATGGATGAACGGCTTCCGGGAACCGATGCATTTCCGGACAGAAAAAGTGCATGGACAAAGAGGGGAGTTTTGGCGGCAGTAAAAATGCTCCTGGATGAAAACAACCCGTTATTCGATTCTCTCACTCATAAATTGATTCAGTTTCCGGAGCTGGAGACAGTTATTTTAAAACTGCTCTTTCAGGGGCAGACGATTGCTTATGACCCGGATGATGTGGCAGTCAGAAATGCACGAATGTTCGGATTTGTTAAAGTGGAGAACTCCACAGTGCAGATTGCAAATCGGATATTTGAGACGCGGCTTTATAACAGATTTCTTTTAAATGCTATGGAGCAAGACAATGAAATCTATGCAGAAGGAGTCCGGCAGAAGAATCAATTTGTGATTAATGGATATCTGAATGTTAAATTAATTTTAGAAAAATTTGTGGAAACCTTTGATTATCTTTACGGCGACAGGGCAGAGACCTTTATTGAAGACGAAGGCAGAAGATTTTTTATGCTGTTTTTAAAGCCAATCATAAATGGGGTGGGGAACTGCTATGTGGAGCCGCAGACCAGAAATCGGGAACGGATGGATTTGGTGATTGATTATAATGCGCAGCAATACATTTGCGAATTAAAAATCTGGCATGGAAATGCATACAATGAGCGGGGCGAAGAACAGCTTTCTTCGTATCTGGATTATTTCCATCTGAAAAAAGGATATATGCTCAGCTTTAATTTTAATAAGAAAAAGAAAATTGGTGTGCAGGAAATCAGGCTGGGAGATAAGACTCTGGTGGAGGCAGTGGTTTAGCGGTATAGTATACAAAGAAATTTATTTCCCTCCTTGACTTTTCCATATCCTTTAGGGTATTATGTTACCTGATATAAAGGCTATGAAGGTGTTGACTGTACATTTTCTGTGCGAGAGTGCCCTGTGATGGGTCTGTCCTGTATGGCGGTATGCCGTTTGTCGGCATAGGTAAGCTTGGAGAGGAGTCCGGAGGGAGCGCACGGATGTACGTCCCAGTAGAGACAGACTGTCTTACAGAGAGAAGGAATCACCGGCTGCAAGTTCCTTCAAGCTCCAGTTTGTTTTGAATTTCCGCACCGGAGCTGCACTTCGGGGAGCGCAGACAGTGATAAGGAGTGCCGTGGCGCGCGTTAAGCGTATAGAGAGTCTGATAATGATCAGGAACCAGGGTGGTACCGCGGATATAATTCGTCCCTTTCGATTCGTTGAGTCGGGAGGGACTTTTTGTCGTCCCTGGAATATTTGCCATAAGATTGGATGTTGTATAACAGGAGGAAAAGAGGAATGAAAGATAAAATCAACAGCATTTTATCAGAAGCGAAAAACAAGATTGCAGAAGCGGCCAACGAGGGCGAACTGCAGAGCGTAAAGAGCGCTTACATCGGAAAACAGGGCGCTTTGAGTCTTTTGATGAAGGAGATGCCGAAGCTGGATCCGGCGCAGCGGCCGGAGATGGGCAAGCTTATGAACCAGGCGAAGAAAGAGGTCACAGAACTGATTGATGAGAAGAGAACAGAGCTGAAGCTGAAGGCTTCGGAAGTGTCTCCGGATTTTGACTGTTCTGTGCCGGGTATCCTGCCGTCTGCCGGCGGACTTCACCCGATCACACAGATGTGCTACGACCTCAATGACGCGTTTCGTTCCATGGGATTTGAGATTTTTGAGGAAGACGAGATCACCAGCGAAATGTACGCTTTTGATAAGCTGAATTTCCCGCCGAACCATCCGGCAAGGGAGAGCATGGATACTTACTGGATTGAGGGACATGACAGCGGCAGCACCAACGAGAAGCTCTGCCTGCGTCCGCATCTGACCGGCGGAAGCGTCCGCTATATGCAGACCCACAAGCCGCCGTACCGTTTCGTGTATCCGGGACGTGTATACCGTAACGAGACCACGGACGCCCATCACGAGAGAGCATTCTTCCAGTACGAGGCGCTGATCGTGGATAAAGATATCACATTTACTTCCGGTAAAGTGATGATTCAGAGTATTTTGAGCAAAGTTTTCGGTACCCATGTGCCGGTGCGGATGCGTTCCGGTTTCTTCCCGTTTGTGGAGCCTGGATTTGAGATTGATATGCAGTGCCAGGTCTGCGGCGGAAAAGGATGCAGCGTATGTAAGCACGTGGGATGGATCGAGGTTATGCCGGGCGGATCACCGCATCCGAACGTTCTTCGGGCAGCAGGGCTTGACCCGGACGAGTACACCGGTTTCTATGTAAATATCGGTCTGGACCGTCTCGTTATGATGCGTTACGGCGTGGACGACGTGCGGCTGTTCCACAGCGCTGACTTGAGATTCCTGAAACAGTTCAAATAAGGAGAGAGAAAATGAAATTATCATTATCATGGATTAAGGATTATGTAAAGATTCCGGAAGATGCGGATTTAAAGAAACTTGCCTATGACCTGACCATGTCCACCGTGGAAGTGGAGGACGTGGAATATCTTGCCGAGCGTTTTGACAATATGATCGTCGGCGTGATCGAGGCCATTGAGCCGCATCCCAATGCAGATAGATTAAGAGTATGTAAAGTAGATATCGGCGGAGGCGAGATCAAAGATATCGTCTGCGGCGGCATCAACCTGAAAGAAGGCATGCGCGTTGCCGTATCCTGCCCGGGCGCTGTTGTGCGCTGGCACGGAGAGGGAGAACCGGTGGTTATCAAGAATTCCAAGCTCCGCGGCGTTGCCTCCTACGGTATGATCTGCGCGTCTGATGAGATCGGACTGGGCGAGCTGTTCCCGGCAGAGCAGGAGGCGGAGATCCTCGACCTTTCTGCCTTTGAAGTTCCGGCAGGTACTCCGCTGGCAGACGCTCTGGATATGAACGATGTACTTCTTGAGATTGACAATAAATCTATGACAAACCGTCCGGACCTCTGGGGTCACTACGGTATCGCCCGCGAGATCGCGGCGCTTTACGACCTGCCGCTTAAAGAGATCAAGCCGTTCGAGACCGATGTGCAGTCCGATTTCAAGGTGGAGATCGATGATCCGGACAGATGTACAAGATATATTGGTGTGGAAATGTCCGGCGTAGGCGTAAAACCGTCACCGTACAAAATGCAGAACAGAATCTGGAAGGTGGGCATGCGCCCGATCAACGCGCTGGTTGATATCACCAACTACGTAATGCTTGCCACCGGTAACCCGACGCACGCTTTCGATGCGGACAATATCACAGACCACATCGTGGTAAGACATGCCGGTGAAGGAGAGAAACTGCTTCTGTTAAATGACAATGAGATCGAGCTTTGCGCTGACGACCTGGTGATCACAGACTCCGAGGGCCCGGTTGCCCTGGCCGGCGTCATGGGCGGCGCAAAGGATTCTATCCTTCCGAAGACAGAGCGCGTGATTTTGGAGGTTGCCAACTTTGAAGCCACCGGCATCCGTCGTACAGCGCTCCGTTATGATACCCGTACAGAGGCTTCTTCCAGATACGAGAAAGCCATCGATCCGGAGAGATGTGACCAGGCTCTGGCGCTCTCCATGCAGTATTTCAAAGAACTGTATCCGGAACTGAAGGTGACAGGATTCTGCGATAACTATGTAAAGAAACTGGAGAGAGCGCAGATTGACGTGAACCTGTCCTGGCTGGAAAAGAGACTGGGCAAACATCTGACCAACGCTGAGATGCAGGGCAAGCTGGAACAGCTGGGCTTTGACGTACAGATTGACGGCGACAACATGCATGTGACCGCACCGACCTGGCGTTCCACCGGCGACATTTCCATCAAGGACGACGTGATGGAAGAGGTTGCCAGAATGTACGGCTACGACAACTTCGAAGCCACTGCATTTGCCACCACATTTACAGCGGCCATCAATCAGAAAGACAAGAGTCTTGTGAGAAATATCAAAGAGTATCTGGCTGTGCGCTGCGGCATGCAGGAGGTATACACCTATCCTTGGATGAACGATACATTTGTAAATGCTGTTCTTCCGAATACCGACGGAATCCTGAAGCTTTCCACACCGCCGGCGCCGGATATGAGCTATATTCGTTCCTCCCTGCTGCCGAACCTCTGCGAGGCAGTGGCGAAAAACGAGCGTTACTTCCACACCTTCTCTATCTTTGAGGAGGCGCAGGTATTCTTCGACAGAAATTATACTTCCGTCTATGACGAGACCGAATCCCTGCCGGAGCAGCGCAGACATATCGGAGCGGCTTTTGCAAGCAGCGAAAAGGATATCAACACTCTGTTCAGAGAGGCGAAAGGCGTTCTGGAAAATATGCCGCGCTACACCCACATGGAAGCCTACGAGTTCAGAAAAGAAGAGAAACCGTCCTGGGCTGACAACGTGGTATGGCTGAACATTTATCTGGACGATGAAAAAATCGGTGACATGGGTCTGATGGCGAAGAAAGTATCCATGGAGTGCGGCATCAAGAATCTTTCCGTCATGCTCTTCGAGCTGGATGCCACCAAGCTGAAACCACTCAAATCCAGAACCAATACATTTGTTCACCTGGCAGAGTATCCGGAGACCGATTACGATATCTCCATGCTCTTTGATTCCAATGCGGTATGGCATGATATCTACGATACCATCATGGGCAAGAAGAAAGCAGCGGCCCTTGTCAAAGACGCAGCCTTCGTGGATGAGTACAGAGGAAAACAGATTCCGCAGGGCAAGAAGTCTGTGACTATCCGTCTGACCATCGGTTCCGATGAGAAGACGCTGACTTCCCAGGAGATTGAAAACACTGCCAACCAGGTAATGAAGAAACTCGGAAAGAGAATGGGCGCAGAGCTCAGAACACAGTAAAAACAGTATTGAGATAAAAAAGAGCCTTGTGTGGATTCCATGCAGGGCTCGCTCATTGAAAAGGACAGGATAAATATATGAAAACAAGTGATTTTTATTATGACCTGCCGGAAGAGCTGATCGCCCAGGATCCGCTGGAAAATCGGTCAGACTCCCGGCTCATGGTACTGGATAAGGAAAACGGGGCGGTCAGCCACCACGTGTTCCGGGAGATCGTGGACTATCTGAATCCGGGAGACTGCCTTGTCATCAACGATACAAAGGTAATCCCGGCCCGGCTCATCGGCGAAAGAGAAGGAACCGGGGCGAAGATTGAGGTTCTGCTGTTAAAGAGAAAGACCGGCGACGTCTGGGAGACCCTCGTAAAACCCGGCCGTAAGGCGAAGCCGGGCACCCGGATTCAGTTTGGCGGCGGCCTGCTGGTGGGCGAAGTAATGGATATCGTCGACGAAGGCAACCGTCTGATCCGGTTTGAATTTGAGGGGATTTTTGAGGAGATTCTCGATCAGCTGGGACAGATGCCTCTGCCGCCGTATATCACCCATCAGCTCAAAGACAAGGACAGATATAACACAGTCTACGCCACCCATTCCGGCTCAGCGGCAGCGCCTACGGCGGGACTGCATTTTACGCCGGAGCTGCTGAAGACCATCGAAGAAAAAGGCATCGATATCGCCAGAGTAACACTCCATGTGGGACTGGGCACTTTCCGTCCGGTGAAGGTGGATGATGTGGAAAACCATCACATGCACTCGGAGTTCTACATGATCGACGAGGAGGCGGCGGAGAAAATCAACCGCGCCAAAGAAAACGGAAAAAGAGTCATCTGCGTGGGAACCACCAGCTGCCGGACCATCGAGTCCGCCGCCGACGAAAACGGCAGACTGAAACCGTGCAGCGGATGGACGGAGATCTTCATCTATCCGGGCTACCAGTTTAAAATACTGGACTGCCTCATCACCAACTTCCATCTGCCGGAATCGACCCTGATCATGCTAGTATCCGCCCTGGCCGGAAAAGAAAATGTACTGGCGGCCTATGAAGAGGCGGTGAAAGAACGGTATCGGTTCTTCAGCTTTGGAGATGCGATGTTTATTTGTTGATATAATATCAGCTAAGCAATAAGGAAAGTTAGCTTCCATGAAGAAACGAAATCCCCCAGAGCGGCCACTCTGAGGGATTTCTCATTCTTTACGGCGAGCTATTCCGCTTAGGCTGTTTGCTGTCTAATTGTCACTGTCCAGCCATTTGCGTATGTAATAGCTAATTTACATCCGCTGCGACAGTGACAAACAGCTGAGAAAGTTTCTCAACTACCCATTTTCCCCGGGCGTCAATATTGACACCCGGATTTTTTTGTGCTACTTTCATAACGTCGTTATGAAACAATGTTATGAAATGATGATGTGAAGATACAGGCAGTAAAATCATACAGACAGGAGAGTCATATATGGCGAAACAGATTGAGGGCGTGTCGGAGAGGATTCTTCAGTGCGCCAAAGAAGAATTTTTAAAAAACGGGTACAAGGATGCTTCCCTGCGGGTGATCGCTGCGGCGGCGGGAACCAGTACCAACTCCATTTATGTGCGGTTTCAGGATAAGCAGGGGCTGTTCCGGGCCATCGTGGAGCCGGCGGTGGACGGCATGATGAAGATGTTCATGGATATTCAGGAGACCTTTCATCAGTTTGATGAGCAGAAGCAGGTAGAAACCATGGGGAAGTACACTGCAGACGGGATGGAGAATATTATTGATTATATTTACGAGAATTTCGACGCCTTCCGGCTGGTGCTGGATGCCTCCTACGGAACAGAATTTCAGAATTTTGTGGATGATCTGACCCGCATTGAGGTGGAGTACACTTATAAGTACATGGAGGTTATTGGATGTGAAAGTATCAGGTCCGGACTGGTGACGGAGGAATTTCTGCACATTGTGACCAACGCCTATTTTGACAGCATTTTTGAGATTGTGCGCCACAGGATGAAAAAGGAGGACGCCAAACGCTATGTGAAGATGCTGGAGCGATATCATATGGCGGGGTTCGATACCATTTTCTCTCCGGAAAAATATGAAGGATGAGAGGTTTTATATCGAATTGTGCGCCAATGGGGCTGCCGGATTAAAACCGGCAGTCTTAAAATAAGTCCTTGAAGTTAGCTTTGACTAATAAAAGAGATGACAGACTAACGAAAAGGAAACAAATATTGCGCCCGCATGACCAGAGGAAGTCCTGATGAAAGGCAAACTGTGGGCGAGTGATTGTAAAGGAGGTATTATGTATGCAAAGCAAAAGTCCGATGCTCCGGTTATGGGAGCTGGGAGAAAACGAGCATGGAGGGCTGATTCGGGCGATCATCTTGGCGGCGGCCGGAGTGCTTTTGGGAATGCTGCCCTATTTTGCGGCGGCGCAGATGATCATCGCCCTGCTGGGCGGAAACCGGGACTGGAATTTTTATGTCAGATGGGGCGTTATTGCTTTGGCGGGATATCTGATGCGCACGCTGCTCTACAATCTGGCGTTGTCCATGTCACATCACGCGACGTTCTCCATCCTGAAAAATATCCGGGAGCGGGTGCTGGAAAAATTGCCGAAAATGCCCTTGGGGACGATCCTGGATACGTCCAGCGGCAAAATCAAACAGATTATCGTGGACCAGGTGGAGAGCATGGAAACGCCGCTGGCCCATCTGTTGCCGGAGATGACGTCGAATATCTTCGGGCCGGTGTGCATTTTTATCTATTTGTTTATTCTGGATTGGCGCATGGCACTGCTGTCTCTGGTATCCATTCCGGTGGGAATGGCGTTTATGATGATGGTCATGGCCGGCTACGGGAAACAGTATGAGGGTTCCGTGCGGACCACCCAGACCATGAACTCTGCCATTGTGGAGTATATCGGCGGCATTGAGGTGATCAAGGCGTTCAATCAGGGAAACAGTTCCTATGCGAAGTTTACAGATAAAATCATGGCAAACGCCGCATATTTTTATAACTGGATGAAGAGCTGTCAGTTCCCGGTATCCCTGTCCAAGGGGGTGGCGCCGACCACCATGATTACCATTCTCCCCGTGGGATGGCTGTTGTATCAGAGCGGGAGTCTGCCGGTGGAAATCTTCATCACCACGGTGGTGCTTTCCCTTGGGATTGCGGGACCACTGCTGGCGGCGATAAATTTCGTGGACAGTCTGGCCAGAGTGGGAACCATCATCGGTTCGGTGGATGAGATTCTTAATGGAGAGGAGCAGGAGCATGGCACGGAAAATGTACGGCTTGACAACAGGGATATTGTGGTGGACCATGTGTCCTTTGGTTATCACGAGGACAAAGAGATCCTCCACGATGTGAGCCTGCGGATACCGGAAGGAACCATGACAGCTTTTGTGGGACCGTCCGGCGGCGGCAAATCCACCATCACGAGATTGATTGCCGGATTCTGGGATGTGAAGAAAGGCAGGATTACCATGGGCGGCCACGATCTGCGGGAGATTCCACTCATAGAACTTTATGACCAGATTGCTTTTGTGTCGCAGGATAATTATCTCTTCGATGATACCATCCGGGAAAATATCCGCATGGGAAATGTACGGGCCGCCGACGGGGAAGTGGAGGAAGTAGCCAAAAGAGCCGGCTGCGATGGCTTTATCCGCCAGCTTGAAAACGGCTATGACACCAGGGTTGGAGAGGGCGGCGCTCATCTGTCCGGCGGCGAGCGGCAGCGGATTTCCATTGCGAGAGCCCTCTTAAAAAACGCGCCGATAGTGATTTTTGATGAGGCGACCGCATACATCGACCCCGAGAATGAGGCATTGATTCAAAAGGCAGTGGCAGAGCTTGTGCAGGGAAAGACCGTCATTGTCATCGCCCACCGACTCTCCACCATCATCGATGCTGACCAGATTATCGTGGTGAAAGACGGAAGAATTGAGGCGGGCGGCACCCATGAGGAGCTGCTTTCGGGCTGCGCTTTGTATCGCTCCATGTGGCAGGCGCATCTGGGAGCGAAAGATGATGGGACAGACGCAGACATCCGCCCGGCAACGGACGGAAACGCAGCCCGCGGCGAAGGAAAGGACGGTGGGAAAGTATGCTGAATATTTTAAAAAAGCTCTGGGATTTTGCCGGAGAGGAACGAAAAAATGTAAATGCGTCCATTGGGATGGGATTTCTTTATGCGGTGTTCCATATGTTTCAGGTGGGAGCCATTTACTACGTGGTGCTGGCTCTGACAGAGCATGAGCGGGGATATGGAACGGCCTGGACGGCGCTTCTTCTGATGGTCATCAGTATTGCGGGGAAGACGGTGACCAACTATTTTTCACAGCTGAAGCAGACCCACGCCGGATATTTTATGGTGGCCAATAAGCGGGTGGCTATCGGCAATAAGTTAAAGACCGTGCCCATGGGATATTTTAACAGCAGCAATCTGGGCGAAATCACCGGCGTGGTCACCACGGTGCTGGAAGAGCTGGAAAACACCGGGCCGGTGGTGCTGGTCAACATGCTGGGCGGATTGATGAACGCGCTGGTATTTCTTGTGACGGTGCTCGTCTTTGACTGGCGTATCGGCCTGCTGGCGGTGGCGGGAACAATCCTTTACCTGTTGATCACCTCTTCCATGGAAAGAAAGTCTGCAAAGATCGCGCCGAAGCGGCAGGCGTCGACTGCAAAGATGGTCAGCGCCATTCTGGAGCAGATTCAGGGAATGAGCGTCATCAAATCTTTTAATCTGACGGGAAAAGGTGACAAGAAAGTGAGGGACGCCCTGGAAGAAAACCGCAGATATAATTTTGCCATGGAGAGACTGTTTACCCCGTATACCATGGCTCAGGGATTTGTCCTGCAGGCTTTCGGAGTGCTGATTATGCTGGCGGCAGTATATTTTTATCTCCATGGCACCATGGAACTTGCCAATGCACTGATGTCCATTATCATTTCATTTCTGGTGTTCAGTCAGATTGAGTCGGCCGGAAGCGGCATGGCCATGCTCCGGCTGGTGGGAAGTTCCATCGACCACGCCAATGAGACCGACGCCATACCGCAGATGGACGAGGGAGGCAGCGAAATCCATCCGGAAAGTCACGATATCATGCTGGAAAATGTACATTTTTCTTATGGGAAGAAAGAGATTCTCCGCGGCGTCACCGTGCATCTGCCGGATAAGAGCACCACGGCCATTGTCGGTCCCAGCGGTTCCGGTAAAACGACGCTGTGCAATCTCATTGCCCGCTTCTGGGATGTAAATCAGGGAAACATCCGCATCGGCGGAAAAGATGTGCGGGAATATACCCTGGAATCGCTCATGGATCAGATCAGTATGGTATTTCAGAATGTGTATCTTTTTGCCGATACCATTGAGAACAATATCAAATTCGGGAAGCCCGATGCCACCCACGAGGAGGTTGTGGCGGCGGCCCGGCAGGCGTGCTGCGATACATTTATTGAGGCGCTGCCGGATGGCTACCAGACGGTGATCGGCGAAGGAGGAGCTTCTCTCTCCGGAGGAGAAAAACAGAGGATCAGCATCGCCCGGGCCATGATCAAAGACGCGCCCATCGTCATTCTTGACGAGGCCACGGCAAACGTCGATCCCGAGAATGAGGACCGGCTGCAGAAGGCCATCGAGGCACTGACCCGGGACAAAACCATCATCATGATCGCCCACCGGCTGAAAACGGTGCGCAATGCCGACCAGATTCTTGTCATTGACCAGGGAGAGCTGGTGCAGAAAGGCAGACATGAGGAGCTGATAAAAGAGAAAGGCATCTATGCCGACTTTGTCACAGGCCGGCAGGAAGCCATCGGATGGAAACTGAAAAAATAAAAGATTCGTGTCTGCCGCAAGCTGTTCGGGGATGCGTCACAATGATAAATTTTCTTAAGAACCATTTATTGAATATTTTTTCCCAATAGCGCTGCCGTCCCTTCGTTGACTGGCAGCGTTTCTGATGCTATATTGATAATCAGATTATCGATAATCTAATTATCAAATGTGTGTGCACAGGAGGAAGAAATTATGGCAAAGGCAGACCGCAGTATTGACCCGCGTATTTTGGCCAGCGCAAAGAAAGAGTTTCTGGAGCTGGGTTTTGAGAAAGCGTCGCTGAAAAGTATCTGCGAGCAGGCGCAGGTGACTACCGGGGCTCTTTACAAACGGTATAAAGGAAAAGAAGACCTGTTCTGCGCTGTGGTGGCAGATACGGTAGAGGATCTTCAGGCTATTCTGCAGGAGAAAAAGGGAAGCGGGCCGGAGCAGCTCTCCGACGAAGCGCTGATGAAAGCGTGGGATATGGATGTGGATTACATGATGTGGTGGTTTGAATTTCTTTATGAGCGTCACGACGGATTCGTGCTTTTGCTGAAATGTGCGGAGGGCACCCGTTATGCGAATTTCCAGCACGACTGGGTGGAAGAGATGACGGGAGCCACCTGGCAGTTTTACCGGGAGGCCAGAAAGCGGGAGCTTACCCGCGTGGATATTTCCCGTCAGGAAATGCACATTCTGCTGTCGGCGTTCTGGGAGACCATTTACGAGCCGTTTATCCACGGCTTTTCTTGGAAACAGATAAAGGAGCACTGTCTGCTGGTATGCCGGCTCTTTGACTGGTACCGGGTGTTCGGGTTTCCTTTGCCGGAAAATAGTAATGGATAAGTTTTGAGAACTCATCCAGGCCGGAAGGGGGAAAACTATTGTTTAAAAAAGTACTGGAATACGCAGGGGAATACCGCGCAAAAACGTGGCAGTCCATGATGGTGATGCTGGCAGGCGTCGCTATGAGCGTGATTCCGTATCTGTTCGTATATCAGATTATTGCGCCGCTGCTGTCCGGCGGCAGTCTGACATTGCCGGCAGTCGGCCTTCGGGTGATTGCCATCGCTCTATGCATGGTGCTGTACGCGCTGCTATATGTGAAGGGGCTGGACCTGTCCCACGAGTCCGCCTATTATACGCTGATGAATCTGCGGATTTCGCTGCAGGGAAAGCTGGAAAAACAGCCACTGGGCGCTATCCAGGAGAAAGGGGTCGGTTCACTGAAGAAAATGTTTATCGACGATATTGAATCCATCGAGCTGCTGCTGGCTCACGCGCTGCCCGAGGGGGTTGCCAATATCGCCATTCCACTTTTTGTATTTATCGCCATGTTTTTTGTGGACTGGAAACTGGCGCTGCTGTCCCTGTGTTCTCTGCCTCTGGGGCTGGTTGCCATGATGTTCATGTATCATGCCGGTACCAGCAAGATGGACGCCTATTATGGAGCGGCGCGAAAGATGAACAATACCATTGTGGAGTACATCAACGGTATGGAAGTGGTAAAAGTATTTAACCGGGACGGAGAATCCTATCAGAGATTTGAGACTGATGTGAAAAATTACCGGGACTTTACCCTGGACTGGTATAAAGTATGCTGGCCGTGGATGGCCCTTTACAACAGCATTCTGCCCTGTGTGTCGCTGTTTGTCCTGCCTGTGGGCAGTTATCTGGTGCTGCGGGGGTACTCTACGCTGCCGGATCTGGTTCTGGTGCTGTGCATGTCCTTTGCGGTGGGCGCGCCGCTGCTCCGTTCTCTGAGTTTTATGTCAACACTGCCGCAGATCAATTATAAGATTGAGAGTTTGGAAGCCATGATGAATACGCCGCCACTGCAGCAGTCGGAGAAGCCGTTCGCCGGAGCCGGATACGACATTTCCTTTGAAAATGTACGGTTTACTTATAAAGAAGAAGAGGTACTCCACGGCATTTCTTTAAAAGTGCCGGAGGGCAGTCTGACGGCGTTGGTGGGAGAATCGGGCAGTGGTAAATCCACTTTGGCAAAGCTGCTGGTCCATTATTATGACGTGGACAGCGGCACGGTGAAAATCGGCGTACAGGATATACGGGAAATGAGTCTGGAAGCCCTGAATGATCAGATATCTTACGTATCCCAGGAACAGTTTCTTTTTAATATGAACCTGTTTGAAAATATCCGTCTGGGCAGGCTTGACGCTTCCGATGAGGAGGTGATGGAGGCGGCTGAAAAGGCCCAGTGCGGAGAATTCCTCGGGCGTCTGGAAAACGGCATTCACACCATGGCGGGAGACGGCGGAAAGCAGCTGTCCGGCGGAGAGCGGCAGCGCATTTCTCTGGCCCGGGCTATCCTAAAGGACGCGCCGATCATTATTCTTGATGAGGCCACAGCATTCATGGACCCCGAGAATGAGGAGAAAATGAATGAAGCCATCGCCGAGGTCATCCGTGGTAAAACGGTTATTGTCATTGCCCATCGTCTTCATTCTATTATAAATGCCGATCAAATCTGCGTGTTGTCCGGTGGAAATGTGTCGGACGCGGGCACCCATGAACAGCTTCTTGCCCGGTGTCCGGCCTACCAGAGTCTGTGGAAGGCGGCGGGAGAAAGTGCGGCCTGGAAGGTCAGCGCCAGAGAAGAATCAACTGGGGAGGGAAGCGGAGTTTGTAAGTTCACTTCCAAATCTACCATTATTGACGCAGCAAATGCGTCAGGAAAGAGGAAAATATGATCACATTAATAAGAAGAATTTTAAATGTGTCCGGACAATATAAGAGACGGATTCAGGCGGCGTTTGTATTCTCTTTCCTGAAATCCGTCCTGGCAAAGGCTCCCATCGGTATCGCTTTTCTGGTGCTGTCGGCTTTCTACCGGGGAACCATGACGGCGGAAATGTGTCTGGCGGCCGGAGCCGGCATGATTACCTGCGTTTTGCTGCAGGTGATTTTTCAGCACGCAGCGGACCGGCTGCAGTCTGCCGCCGGTTTTATGGTGCTGGCCGATAAACGCATGGAACTGGGGCGGCATCTCAGGAAGATGCCCATGGGATATTTCACGGAAGGAAATATTGGTAAGATCAGTTCCGTTCTTTCCACCGATATGGTATTTATTGAGGAAAACAGCATGACGGCGCTGGCTGACATGATGAGTTATATTTTTGCGGAAGCCATCATGATCATGTTTTTGCTGTTCTTTAATGTATGGCTGGGTATTGCCGGTATTCTGATCATTCTGCTCATCCTGCTGGCGGCGAAGAAAATGAACCGGGAGAGCATGGAAGATTCCGATATCCGTCAGGAACAGAGCGAGAACCTGACGGAAGCGGTGCTGGATTTTGTGGAAGGCATCGGCATCGCCAAGAGCTACAATTTGCTGGGAGAGAAATCAAAAGAGTTGACGGCTAATTTTAGAAAAAGCTGCCGGACCAACATGGATTTTGAGAAGAACCATGCGCCGTGGCAGCGGCGGCTGAATCTCATCTACGGGCTGGGTGCGGTGGCAATCATGATTCCCTCTCTGTACCTGATTGCCGCCGGACAGATGGACGTAACCTATCTCATTGGAATCATGCTGTTTGTTTTTGACCTGTTCGGGCCAGTGAAAGCACTCTACAGCCAGAGTACCAGGCTTACGGTCATGAACAGCTGTCTGGACCGGATGGAGGAAGTGTTTCAGGAAGCGGAACTGCCTGATGAGGGGAGTCAGAGGATACCGGAAGACGCGGCCGGCGTTCCGGAGATCGAGTTTCGGCATGTACATTTTGCCTACGGTGAGAAAGAAGTTCTCCATGACATTTCTTTTTCTGTGAAACGGAATACCATGACGGCTCTGGTGGGACCGTCCGGTGGCGGCAAATCCACCATCGCCAGTCTGCTGACTCGTTTCTGGGATGTAAAGTCCGGTCAGGTGCTTGTGCGGGGAGAGGACATCCGGGATGTGCCGCTCCATAATCTGATGGATCACATTTCCATGGTGTTTCAGCGGGTATACCTGTTCCAGGATACCGTTTACAATAATATCAGCATGGGACGGCCGGACGCGTCCAGAGAAGAAGTCATCGAGGCGGCGAAGAAGGCACGCTGTTATGACTTTATCATGGAATTGCCGGACGGCTTTGACACGGTGATCGGCGAGGGCGGCGCCACTCTCTCCGGCGGGGAGCAGCAGCGCGTCTCTATCGCCCGGTGTATTCTGAAGGATGCCCCGATCATTATTCTTGACGAGGCCACTGCCAGCGTCGACGCCGACAATGAAAGCTGCATCCAGGAAGCCATCAGTGAGCTCTGTCGGGGTAAAACTCTGCTGGTCATCGCCCACCGGCTGAACACCATCCGCCATGCCGATGAGATTCTGGTCATTGCCGATGGAAAGATCACAGAACGTGGAACCCATGAGGAGCTGATGAGACAACACGGCGTGTACGAAAGCTTTGTTACAGTTCGGGAAAACAGCCGGGGTTGGAACCGCCGGCGGAGGAGGGCATAACGGGATTGTCTTTTATGCCTTCTGACCGGGACGTGCAGTAGTAATCAGATAGTATAAATTTGAATACCGCATTTTTTGGCGAGAGCCGCGGAAGCAACATTATCCGGGCGGATTCGGGCAGTAAACTGTCTGAATCCGCCTGTTTTGCGTCCGTAGGAAAGCAGTGCCAGAAGCACTTCCTTGGCGAGCCCACGACGCTGATATTTTTGCAGCAGGGCATAGCTTACCTCGGCGGAAAGAGAGATGCCATCGGAGGCAATCTCAGTAATTCCGGTAAATCCGGCAATTCCCATAAAATTCCCCGTCTCTTTCTCTAAAACTGCATACAGCCCAAAGTCAAAAAACGGATACTGATGCCGTATATAATTCATAAGAAAATCTTCCGGGTTGTCGCAGCCGGCAGGAAAAAAGCATCCCTCCGGATTCTGCGCATTTTCTTTCTGAAGAAGCAGCAGAGCATCGAAGTCTTCTGCGGAAAGCTCCCGAAGCCGACAGCGTTCCGTCTCCAGAATCCACATGGGACGTTCGTAATGACGGCAGTACACTTTGTAGAGAAAATCCCGTGTCAGCGCCTCAGGGGACAGAATCAGCCAGGGTGTTCCCATCAGCTCCTCCGAAGAATTGCCGGTGTGTGAGACAGCGATGACTGGAAGCCCCGCTTTCCGATGCTGTCGGATGGCTTCGTCGGTGTCGCAGAGCACGATTGTGGTGCATGGCGTTTTGCCTGCCGCCTCTCCAGCACTAAGAGAACAGGACAAAGCCTCTGCCGCATTGCGGTAGGCCCTGTTGTAGGGCGATTTCATATCAAACTGGAGAATAAAATGTAAAGGTGTTTGCATGTCGGTTTCCTTTCCCGGCGGAGTGTAGGCCGATGCATTTTTAGGTTGCCCCAATGCAGACGGCCGAAACATTTCAGCAAGAAAATGTACGGTATTTCAACAGGTTTTTAATACCATCAGTCTATAGCATTTCCAATTCCTGTGCAAGCGCCAAAACAGCCTTGTATGACAGGGGGATATGTGGTAAGGTAAAAAAGAAATAACAGGCGGCCATCGAGCCGCGGTGACGATAAGGAATAAACCTGTTGCCTGCAGGGAAAAGTGAATGCAGGCGCGTATGGAGGGATACATTTTGGAGATAAAGTTTAAACCGGAACCGGAAAAGAAAGATACAGGAGCTGGAACGTCGCCGGAAGAAAAAACGGCGGGAACAGAGGAGAATGTCAGCGCAGCAGAAATAGCAGAGCAGACAGCAGAAACAGCGGGGACAGAAGAACCAGAAGCAGAAAAACTGGCAGAGACAGAGGAAAATGTTACGGAGAAATCCGTCGGCATAAAACGCCGCAGGCGTTCCAGAAAGAACCCGGTGACGGACAGTGAGATAAATGGAGAGGATGGAGCTGCCGGGGCCGGAAAATCCGATCGTCCTGAAGAAAGCCATTCCGGAAAGAGCGGCGGCTCTCGGGATTTGAACGGCGCCGGAGGCTTTGAGGACTCTGAGGAGGACGCGATCGTGGAGACTGTCGGTGAGGCAGTGGAGAAGAAGCCAATGCGGCTGTGGCAGAAGATTCTGCTGGGAGCAGGCGCAGTGGTGCTGGCGGTGATGCTCACCTTTGGATTCTCCATATGGCGGGAGTATTCCCGGACGGAATCAACGGAGGGCAACCCGGTGGAGGTGACCATCGAGGAAGGCAGCAGCACAAGGCAGGTGGCTCAGGAGCTGAAAGATGCGGGTGTTATCCGGTATGAGACAGCATTTCTTATGAAGATATATTTTTCCGACAACAGAGGAAAGCTGCGTTACGGAACCTTTGCGCTCAACGACGGCATGTGTCTGGATGATGTGATCGCAGCGCTGGTGACCGGCGGCGCCCAGAAGGAAGAGCAGTCCTTTACCATACCGGAAGGGTATTCGATTCCGATGATTGCGGAAAAACTGGAAAACGAAGGAGTTATGAGTCAGGATGAGTTTCTGACCGCGGTGAAAAATGCAGCGGCGAACTTCCAGTATGCGGATGTGCTGCCGGCAGCGGATCAGGTGTTTTATCAGCTGGAAGGTTACATTTTCCCGGACACCTATTACCTCTCGGAGGATATGACCGGGGATGAGCTGGTGGCGAAGATTCTTGATGAGTTCCTGAATAAATTTGACGAGCAGCGGCAGCAGGAGGCGGCAAATCTCGGCATGAGTGTGGAAGAAGTGCTTATCCGGGCGTCGCTGGTGCAGAAGGAGACCGAACGGCCGGAAGAATATCCGATGATAGCCGGCGTCATCAATAACCGGCTGGCGCAGAATATGCGTCTGCAGTTTGATTCCACGGTGGTGTACGCCATGTCGGAAGGCATGTACGGCGTGGAGCGGGTGCTCTACGATCATCTGGAGATTGATTCCCCGTACAACACTTACAAGAACGACGGTCTGCCGGTGGGACCAATCTGCAGCCCGAGCCTGGAAGCCATCGACGGCGTACTGCACCCGGCGGAGCATAATTATCTGTATTTCCAGACTGACCAGGTGAAAAATGACGGCTCTAACCTGTATTTTGAGACCTATGAGGAACATGCGGCGGCAGCAGCCACCACGGAGAATCCGTCGGCCTCCTCGGATCAGAGGCAGGAGACCACAGCGGCGCCGGACGGGGCAGAAGGAACCACAGGCAATACAGCGGCGCCAGATGCAGCAGAAGGAACAGCAGCATCAGAATCGACAGGCAATACAGCGGCGCCGGATGCAGCGCAATAAAAAATATATATGGAAAAGTCATAAAGAACAATTGATTAATTTGTCGAGTATGGTATAATAATCCCATGAAATTTATTTTCTACATGAAGTACCCCTCACTTCAAAGATACGGTCGTGCGTAAGCTGCACGGCCGTTTTCTTTTTTGGCGAAAGGGAAAAATGGGAAAATAATGGAATGAATAGAAGCGGAAAGTACCCGGCACTGAGATACCTGCCGGGAAAATGTTTTGTCTGTAATATTGATATTGCAGCACTAATATCTAAAAGGAGGAGAGAAATATAGCGAAACTGTTATGCTGGATGACCATCGCTGCATTTTTTGCGCTGCTGGGCGTCATTGCATGGACGGACTGGAAGACCATGCGGATTCCCAACCGGCTCAACGCCGCGGTTTTTGCGGTGGGGCTCTGCGCGTTTTTCACGGTACCGGGGCCGGGTGTGCCGGAGCGGGTGCTGGGAATGTTCGTGGTCAGCGTGCCGATGCTGCTGGCGGCGCTGTTGGCACCCGGAGGATTCGGCGGCGGGGACATCAAGCTGATGGCCGCCGGCGGCCTGTTCCTCGGGTGGGAAGGAAATGTACTGGCAGCGGCGCTGGGGATATTTGCCGGTGGAATATGGGGATTGTATCTGCTACTATTTAAAAGGGCGGACCGCCGGGATGTGTTTCCTTTCGGTCCGTGTCTTTGTGGCGGAATGCTGGCAGCATTTGTAATATTATGCACCCGGGGCTCATATCATATACTATGAATCGATTTTATGTAATCTGCCGTGGAATCGTGAAGATTTTCACGGGTGTGATATGGGGGCTGCTCTTCGGGACGTTTTTTCTGTCCGGCGTGGCGTTTCTGGCGGGACGGCAGATCTATTACGAGACCTCGGACAGCATGAGTCCCGTCATTGAAAAGGGAAGTCTTCTGTTTGTGAAAGAAGAGGAAGAGTATGAGCCGGGGGATATTGTGGCTTTCTACGCCCCGTATGGTGGACAGGTCATCTGCGTGACCCACCGCATTGTGGATAAAGTGCAGGAAAATGCCTACATTACCAAGGGGGACGCCAACGACCGGGAAGACCGCCTGATCGTCCGGAAAGAGCAGATTTTCGGGGTGGTCACAGAGTATATTCCCTATTTTGGGTACATTTGCTTTTTTATACAGAGGAACAGTACTTTTTTGTTATTCTTTTTTGTTTTTTCGCTGCTGTGGAAAGGATGATGCGGCGGCGGATAATCTGGCAGAGAAGTCGACTGCCCACAGGGAATTTTATGCATCCGACAGCGCCGGGAAAAGGCTGAAATCCCGCATGGCGCACGGCGGAAGCGCTATGTCAAGGGCAACATTTGGCAGATTGTCATTTTTTAGGGTACAATCTTGTATTTGTATACAAACATGGGCGATTTCGCTTTACAGATTCTAAAAAAAATGATAATATTATGTCGAATTATAAACCATATCTTTAACTTATTAAGGAGGAAATTTCAATGCCTAGAGCAAAACAGTCCATGGATGGAAATACCGCTGCCGCTCACGTAGCTTATGCCTATACCGAAGTTGCAGCTATCTATCCTATCACACCATCCAGTCCAATGGCTGACTCCATCGATCAGTGGGCAGCTGCCGGACAGGAGAACATTTTTGGTCATCAGGTAATCGTCAATGAAATGCAGTCCGAGGCAGGTGCAGCAGGTGCTGTACACGGTTCTCTGGCAGCCGGCGCTCTTACCACAACATTTACAGCATCTCAGGGTCTTCTGCTGATGATCCCTAATATGTACAAGATTGCTGCTGAACAGCTTCCATGTGTATTTGATGTTTCCGCACGTACTGTTTCCACACAGGCCCTGAACATCTTCGGTGACCACAGCGACGTATATGCATGCCGTCAGACCGGTTTTGCTATGCTGGCTGAGTCCAACCCACAGGAAGTTATGGACTTAAGTCCTGTAGCACATCTTGCTGCTCTTGAGGGCAAAGTTCCGTTTATTAACTTCTTCGATGGTTTCCGTACTTCCCACGAGATCCAGAAGATTGAAAAATGGGATTACGCTGATTTGAAAGAAATGTGCAACATGGACGCAGTAAAAGAGTTCCGTGAGCATGCACTGAACCCAGAGAAACCTGCTATGCGCGGTTCCCACGAGAACGGCGACGTTTTCTTCCAGCATCGTGAGGCATGTAACTCCGTTTATGACGCTTTACCGGCTGTTGTAGAAAAATACATGGCAAAGATCAATGAAAAATTAGGAACAGATTACGATTTATTCAACTACTATGGTGCTCCGGATGCAGACCGCGTGATCATCGCAATGGGCTCCATCTGTGACGTAGCAGAAGAAGTTATCGATTATCTGACAAAAGCCGGCGAAAAAGTTGGTTTAATTAAAGTTCGTTTATATCGTCCATGGGTATCCTCCTCATTACTGAAGGTACTTCCTGAGACAGTGAAGAAGATCGCAGTTCTTGACCGTACAAAAGAGCCAGGCGCTTTAGGCGAGCCTCTGTACCTGGACGTTGCTGCTACTCTTCGTGAAGCTGGTCTTAACGACATCGTTCTCACAGGCGGACGTTACGGATTAGGTTCCAAAGATACACCTCCTTCATCCGTATTTGCTGTATATACAGAGCTTAAGAAAGATGATCCGAAGCCTCGTTTCACAATCGGTATCGTGGACGACGTTACAAACCTGTCCCTGCCGGAGGTTAAACCTGCTCCGATCACATCTGCTCCTGGTACAGTAGAATGTAAGTTCTGGGGTCTTGGCGGAGACGGTACTGTTGGTGCTAACAAGAACTCCACTAAGATCATCGGTGACCACACAGATAAATACATCCAGGCTTACTTCCAGTATGACTCCAAGAAGACAGGTGGTATCACAATTTCTCACCTTCGTTTTGGTGACAACCCAATTAAGAGCCCGTATTACATCAACCAGGCTGACTTCGTTGCATGTCATAACCCATCCTACGTTGTAAAAGGCTACAAGATGGTTCAGGACGTAAAACCAGGCGGAATCTTCATGATCAACTGCCAGTGGAGCGACGAAGAATTAGATAAACATATGCCTGCAGAATCCAAGAAATACATTGCAGACAACAACATTCAGTTATACACCATCAACGCTATCGACAAAGCGATCGAGATCGGTATGGGCAAACGTACCAACACGATCCTTCAGTCCGCATTCTTCAAACTGGCTAACCTTATGCCAATCGAAGAAGCAGTTGATTACATGAAAGCTGCTGCTAAGAAGTCCTACAGCAAGAAGGGTGACGCTGTTGTTGAGATGAACTACAAAGCAATCGACGCTGGTGTAGACGCTCTTCACAAAGTAGAGATCCCGGCTTCCTGGTCCAACCCAGAAGCAGACGCTCCGGCACCGAAACTGGAAGGCCGTCCGGGAACAGTGAAGATGGTAGAAGAGCTGATGAACCCTATCGGACTTATGGATGGCGACAACCTGCCTGTATCCGCATTCAAGGATATCGCAGACGGCCAGTTCGAGCTGGGTGCTTCCGCATACGAGAAACGTGGTACAGCCGTAACAGTTCCTGAATGGGATGCTGAGAAATGTATTCAGTGTAACCAGTGTGCGTTTGTATGTTCCCACGCTACTATCCGTCCGTTCATGGTAAGTGAAGACGAAATCAAAGCTGCACCTGCAAACATGAAGGTTGCAGATACCAAACCAAAAGCAAGCGAATACAAATATACAATGAGCGTATCTCCGTTAGACTGTATGGGATGCGGCGAGTGTATCACTGTCTGCCCGACAGCAGCTATCCAGATGGTTCCTCAGGAATCTCAGGCAGATCAGCAGCCGGTATTCGATTACCTGGTAGCAAGCGTTGGCAAGAAACCGGGCGCACCTGCAGACACAACAGTCAAAGGTTCCCAGTTCAATCAGCCGCTGCTTGAGTTCTCCGGCTCCTGTGCAGGATGTGCAGAGACATCCTACGCTCGTCTGATCACTCAGTTATTCGGTGAGCAGATGTACATCAGTAATGCAACAGGATGTTCCTCCATCTGGGGCGGACCTGCTGCAACTTGTCCATATACTGTAAATAAAGATTCTCAGCAGGGACCTGCCTGGGCTAACTCCTTATTCGAGGATAACGCAGAGCATGGTTTCGGTATGTACCTTGGACAGAAGACTTTACGTGAACAGGCTATCGCTAAATTACAGAAGATGGCTGCTTCCGATAAAGCAACTGACGAGTTCAAAGCTGCATTTAACAAGTTCATGGAGACAAAAGAGAACACCAGAGAGAACATGGCTGATACAAAAGTCCTGATCGCAGAGCTGGAGAAAGCTGCCGCTGCCGGATGCCCGGATGCTGCAGAAGTTCTTGAGAAGAAACAGTATCTCTCCAAGAAATCCATCTGGATCTTCGGTGGTGACGGATGGGCATACGATATCGGTTTCGGCGGACTTGACCATGTACTTGCTTCCGGCGAGAACGTAAACGTAATGGTATTCGATACAGAGATGTACTCCAACACAGGTGGACAGGCTTCCAAAGCTTCCAACATCGGTGAGGTTTGTCAGTTCGCTGCAGCTGGTAAAGAAGTAAGCAAGAAGAGCCTTGCAGAGATTGCTATGACTTACGGTTACGTATACGTAGCACAGATCGCTCTGGGCGCTAACCCTAACCAGGCTGTTAAATGTCTCGTAGAGGCAGAGGCTTACGACGGACCATCCTTAATCATCGGATACGCTCCATGTGAGCTTCACGGAATCGCTAAGGGCGGAATGAACCACTGTCAGGATGAGATGAAGAAAGCCGTTAAGGCTGGTTACTGGAACCTCTTCTCCTTCGACCCATCCAAGAAAGCAGAAGGAAAGAATCCATTTACCCTGACATCCAAAGAGGGCGACGGCTCCTATCAGGATTTCCTGAACAACGAAGCACGTTACACCCGTCTGGTAAAACCATTCCCAGAAAGAGCGGAGAAACTCTTCAAAGATTCCGAAGAGGCTGCAAAAGCTCGTTACGAGAAACTGACAAGAATGGTAGAGCTTTACAAATAAAAATACCGGATGCACCGCATCCTAAGGTATTGTGGAAGCAGAGAGAGTTCGCTCTCTCTGTTTCCCGTCATAGTAAATGTACAAAAGACTCCCATGGGGAATACTTCCTTTGGGAGTCTTTTTCTGAGATGAATAAAGAGAAATGGGATAGAATATGAATGTGATATTTGACGTGGACGAAACCCTGTACAATATGACACAGCCCTTCGAGCGGGCTTTCAAGGAAATTTGGCAGGATAAATATGATATAGATATGTATGAACTGTACACCGCATCCCGTATCCACAGCGACCGGGTCTTTGACCAGGTTATGGCGGGAACCATGACCGTGGACGGCGCAGGTGTATACCGCATGCAGCACGCCATGAGAGACTTTGGCTTTGAGATTACAGAAGAAGAGGCGCTGGAATTCCAGCACGTTTACCGGAAACATCAGCAGCATCTGGACATTTCCAAAACCATGGAGCGAATCCTGAACCTGCTGAAAGAGCGGGGCGTTTCTCTGGCAATCCTCACCAACGGTGAGACAAACCATCAGATGGAAAAAATCCGGGGCATGGGACTGGAACGCTGGTTCTCCGACGACAGAATCTTTGTCTCCGATGCAGTCGGCTACTTCAAACCTGATGTGCGCACTTTCCGGGCAGTGGAAGATGCCCTTCATCTGAACCGGGAAGAAACCTGGTACATTGGGGATTCCATTGAAAATGACATAGAAGGTGCCGGAGCGGCCGGATGGCATGCCATTCTCCTGAACCGCCACCATAACGATACATCCATCATCCGGCATAAACCCGATTACATCGTGGAGAGCGAGGAAGAGTTGCTGGACGTGCTGAAAACATTTTTTTAAAAGTGAAATCGTATCCTCGCCCATAATAATCTACATGAAGGAAGAAATTACTATACATTCGTTTTGAATTGTGTTAATTGTATGTATAAATAGAAATGGGCGGGGATACAACGCTTCCTTAATAAAAAGATTTGATTTTTTTGAGTGAAATCAACTGGAGTTCTAAGAGAAAAATACGAAAAATAAGAAATTAAAATGAGATAAAAATCATAATTATCAGAAAATTAATATGATTTAAAATTAAAAACTAATTATTAGACAATAACTCGAAATGTTTATGTTTACAAACAACCGGAAATACGGTAAGATGATAACTGCAAGACAGATGAAAAAGAATATCATATCCAAATCATATAAGAGAAAGGGTGAGAGCATGTATCATCAGGAGAGAGTGCAGCAGGGCCTGTATGATTCCTCCTTTGAGCATGATAACTGCGGTATTGGTGCCGTGGTGAATATCAAGGGAATCAAGAGCCATGCGACAGTATCCAACGCATTGAAAATTGTTGAAAATCTTGAACATAGAGCCGGCAAAGACGCCGAGGGTAAAACAGGTGATGGAGTAGGAATCTTAGTACAGATATCCCATAAGTTTTTTAAGAAAGCCTGCGATTCCCTCGGCATTTTTATTGGACAGGAGAGAGACTACGGCGTGGGTATGTTTTTCATGCCGCAGGATGAATTGAAAAGAAACCGTGCCAAGAAGATGTTTGAGATCATCGTGGAAAAAGAAGGCTTAAACTTCCTGGGCTGGAGAGAAGTTCCGGTGCAGCCGGAGATTCTCGGAAAGAAGGCAAAAGACTGCATGCCGTATATTATGCAGGGGTTTGTGAAGAGACCGTTTGATGTGCCGCGGGGAGTGGACTTTGACCGCCGCCTCTACATCGTGAGAAGAGTGTATGAGCAGTCCAATGATTTCTCCTACGTGGTTTCCCTGAGCAGCCGGACGATTGTATATAAAGGAATGTTCCTGGTGGGACAGCTCCGTAATTTCTATGCGGATCTTCACGATCCGGATTATGAATCCGCCATCGCTCTGGTACATTCCCGTTTCTCCACCAACACAGTGCCGAGCTGGGAGAAAGCACATCCGTACCGGTATATCGTCCATAACGGAGAGATTAACACCATCCGAGGCAACGCCGACAAGATGCTTGCCCGCGAGGAAAAGATGGAATCCGATTATCTGAAGGATGAGATGATCAAGCTGACGCCGGTGGTGGACCCGAATGGTTCCGACTCGGCGCGTCTTGACAATACGCTGGAATTCCTGGTGATGAGCGGGATGCCTTTGCCGCTGGCGGTAATGATCACCATACCGGAGCCGTGGCAGAACGACGAGAGCATGAGCCGGGAAAAGAGAGACTTTTATCAGTATTACGCCACGATGATGGAGCCGTGGGACGGCCCGGCGTCAATCCTTTTCTCCGACGGAGATATCATGGGAGCGGTGCTCGACAGGAACGGTCTTCGCCCATCCAGATACTATATCACAGATGATGATCAGCTGATTCTCTCTTCGGAAGTCGGTGTGGTGGATTTTGACATCACGCACATTGTAAAAAAGGAACGGCTTCATCCGGGCAAAATGCTTCTGGTTGACACGGTAAAAGGAGAGCTCATCGATGATGAAGTCTTAAAAGATTCTTATGTGAAAAAGCAGCCTTACGGCGAATGGCTGTCCGATAATCTGGTGCAGCTTAGAGACCTGAAGATTCCGAATGTGGCTGTGGAAGAGTATGATTACACAGAAAACAACCGTCTGATGAAAGCCTTCGGCTATACTTACGAGGATCTGAAGACGGCAATCCTGCCGATGGCGTTAAATGGAAATGAAGCCATCGGAGCCATGGGTATCGATTCTCCGCTCCCGGTGCTTTCCAAAATGCATCAGCCGCTGTTTAATTACTTTAAACAGATGTTTGCCCAGGTGACTAATCCGCCTATTGACGCGCTGCGGGAAGAAATCGTCACCTCTACTGCCATCTACATTGGCGATGAGGGAAATATTCTCGAGGAAAAAGCAGAAAACTGCCGGGTATTAAAGGTAAATAATCCGATTCTTACCAACACGGACCTGTTGAAGATCCGTTACGCGAAGATTCATAATATCGTGACAAAGGATGTGCCGATCACCTATTATAAAGGAACCAATCTGGAAAAGGCTATCCAGCGTCTCTGTATCGCTGTGGATCAGGCCCACAAAAACGGCGCGACGGTTGTTATACTGACTGACCGGGGCGTGGACGAAAACCACGTGGCGATTCCGTCCCTGCTGGCGGTATCCGCTGTGCATCAGCACCTGATTCAGACGAAGAAAAGTACGTCAGTGAAGATTATTCTGGAGAGCGGCGAGCCGAGAGAAGTACATCATTTTGCCACCCTGCTTGGTTACGGCGCCTGCGCCATCAACCCTTACATGGCACAGTTCGGCATCAAGAAGCTCATCCAGGACGGCCTGCTGAAAAAAGATTATTACGCAGCTGTGGACGATTATAATAACGCCGTACTGCACGGTATCGTAAAGATCGCCTCCAAGATGGGTATCTCTACTCTGCAGTCCTATCAGGGCTCTCAGATCTTTGAGGCGGTGGGCATAAGCAAAGACGTTATTGATAAATACTTTACCAACACTGTGAGCCGGGTGGAAGGAATCACTCTGGAGGATATTGCGGAGGATGTGGACGTTCATCATTCCAAAGCCTTTGATGTGCTGGGACTGACCAATGATCTGACGCTCGACAGCGAGGGAAGCCATCAGTACAGAAGCGGCAAGGAAGAACATTTGTACAATCCGCTGACTATCCACACACTGCAGACGGCCACATGGACGGGAAATTATGAAATGTTTAAGCAGTATACGTCCATGATCAATAAAGAAACCGCGCCGATCACCCTCCGTGGACTCATTGATTTCAACTATCCGGAAAAAGGTATTCCAATCGAAGAGGTAGAACCGGTAGAATCCATTGTGAAGCGGTTTAAGACCGGGGCCATGAGCTACGGCTCCATCTCCAAGGAAGCCCATGAGACGCTGGCTATCGCCATGAATCAGATACACGGTAAATCCAACACCGGCGAGGGCGGCGAGGATCTCGAGAGACTGACTATCGGACCGGACGGACTGAATAAATGTTCCGCTATCAAGCAGGTGGCGTCCGGACGTTTCGGGGTGACCAGCCGCTATCTGGTCAGTGCCCAGGAGATCCAGATCAAGATGGCTCAGGGCGCGAAGCCGGGCGAAGGCGGACATCTGCCGGGCGCAAAGGTTTACCCGTGGGTAGCCAAGACCAGACACTCCACGCCGGGCGTGGGACTGATTTCTCCGCCTCCGCACCATGATATTTACAGTATCGAGGATCTGGCGCAGCTGATTTATGACTTAAAAAATGCCAACAAAGACGCCCGGATTTCCGTGAAACTGGTGTCCGAGGCCGGTGTCGGCACGGTAGCCGCCGGCGTTGCCAAAGCAGGCGCGCAGGTTATCCTTATCTCCGGTTATGACGGCGGTACGGGAGCGGCTCCTAGAAACTCCATCTACAATGCAGGGCTTCCGTGGGAGCTTGGCCTGGCGGAGACCCATCAGACGCTGATTCAAAACGACCTGCGAAACAAGGTCATCATCGAGACCGACGGAAAGCTCATGAGCGGAAGAGACGTCGCCATCGCGGCGGCCCTCGGTGCAGAGGAATTCGGTTTTGCCACCGGCCCGCTGATCACCATGGGATGCGTCATGATGCGTGTCTGCAATCTGGATACCTGTCCGGTGGGTGTGGCAACGCAGAATCCGGAACTGAGAAAACGTTTCAAAGGAAAACCGGAGTACGTGGTAAATTACATGATGTTTATCGCGCAGGAGCTGCGGGAGTACATGGCCAAGCTGGGCGTGCGCACTGTGGATGAGCTGGTTGGCCGGACCGATCTGTTGAGAGAACGTCCGGAAGCACAGGAGAAATACCATCTGGATTTATCCAATATTCTGGATAATCCGTATCTGGATAAGACCCATCCGATCTGCTACAGCAAGAAGAATGAATATAATTTCGAGCTGGAAAAAACCGTGGATGCGAAGATTCTTCTCAATAAATTAAAGACAGCATTGGATAAAAAGCAAAAGAGAAGCATTTCCATTGATGTGGGAAATACCGACAGAGCGCTGGGAACTATGTTCGGAGCCGAGATCACAAAGAAATACCAGGATACTCTGGACGACGATACATTTACTGTGCAGTGTACCGGAGCCGGCGGTCAGAGTTTCGGAGCATTTATTCCGAAGGGACTGACGCTGGAGCTCATCGGCGACAGCAACGACTACTTCGGAAAAGGCTTATCCGGCGGAAAATTGATCGTGTACCCGCCGAAGGGAATCCGTTTCAAGGCCGACGAGAATATTATCATAGGAAATGTGGCGCTGTATGGCGCGACCAGCGGCCAGGCCTACATCAACGGTGTGGCGGGAGAACGTTTCTGCGTCCGCAACTCCGGAGCTACGGCTGTCGTGGAAGGCGTGGGCGACCACGGCTGCGAGTATATGACGGGCGGTAAGGTTCTGATCATCGGCAAGACCGGCAAGAACTTCGCGGCCGGTATGAGCGGCGGCGTGGCCTACGTACTGGATGAGGACAGCGATCTGTACCTGCGCCTCAACAGAGAGATGGTTTCTTCCGAGCCGATCGTATCCAAATACGATGTTATGGAGATTAAAGACATGATCACAGATCATGTGGCATATACCAACTCCGAAAAAGGAAAAGAGATTCTGAATAACTTCAGCGAATATCTGCCGAAATTCAAGAAGATCATTCCGCATGATTACAAGAAAGTATTGCAGAAGATCTCCGAGCTGGAAGGCAAGGGATTGAGTGCGGAACAGGCGCAGATTGAAGCATTTTATGAGATAAAAAGAGGATAGGAGGGGAGAACTGTGGGAAAGCCAACTGGATTTTTGGAATATGAAAGAAAAGAAAGCAGCGCGGAAGCACCGTCAAAGAGAATCAGACATTTCAACGAATTTCACACCCCTCTGTCCCGGAAAGAACAGGAGATACAGGGAGCAAGATGTATGAACTGCGGCGTGCCGTTCTGCCAGTCGGGAATTCTGATCAACGGTATGGTGACCGGCTGCCCGCTCAATAATCTGATTCCGGAATGGAACGATGCGACTTACACGGGCAACTGGGATGAAGCATATCAGCGACTGAGGAAAACAAATCCGTTCCCGGAATTTACCGGGCGGGTGTGTCCGGCTCCCTGCGAAGTGGGATGTACCTGCAACCTGAACGGGGATCCGATCAATATCAAGGAAAAAGAGCTGAGCATCATTGAGAGGGCCTATGAGCGGGGACTTGCCAGACCGGAACCTCCGGCAGTGCGCACCGGCAAGAAGGTTGCCGTGGTGGGCTCCGGCCCGTCGGGACTGTCCGTGGCCCATTATCTGAACATGCGCGGACATTCCGTGACGGTTTACGAGCGTTCCGACCGTCCGGGCGGTCTGCTGATGTACGGAATCCCGAATATGAAGCTGGAGAAGATCTACATTGAGCGGAAAGTAGATGTCATGAAAGAAGAGGGCGTCATTTTCAAGACCAACGTCAATGTGGGTGTGGATATCAAGGCCGAGGAGCTGAAAGAAGAATATGACGCTATCGTTCTTTGCTGCGGCGCCTCCGACCCGCGGGACATCAAGGTGCCGGGCAGAAAGAGCAAGGGTATTTACTTTGCGGTGGACTATCTGACCGCCACCACCAAAAGCCTGCTGAACTCCAACTTTGCCGACAAGAAATATATTGACGCCAAAAATAAAAACGTCATGGTCATCGGCGGCGGCGACACCGGAAACGACTGCGTCGGAACCTCCATCCGCCTGGGCTGCAAGAGCATGCTCCAGCTGGAGATGATGCCGAAGCTGCCGGATGAGAGACAGCCGAACAACCCTTGGCCGGAGTGGCCGAGAGTCTGCAAGACCGACTACGGCCAGGAAGAATCTATCGCCGTCTTCGGCAAAGACCCGCGCGTCTACCAGACTACGGTAAAAGAATTTATCGCCAACGAAAAAGGCGAGGTATGCAAGGCGAAGCTTGTAAAACTTGAGAGCAAATTTGACAAGAAGGCGGGACGGAACATCATGGCCGAAGTGGCCGGCAGCGAATATGAAGTTCCGGTGGACCTGGTTCTGATCGCCGCAGGCTTCCTGGGAAGCCAGTCCTATGTGACCAAAGCCTTCGGCGTGGACACCAACGAGCGCAGCAACGTAAAGACAGAAGCCGGTTCCTACAAAACCAACGTGGATAAAGTCTTTACCGCCGGCGACATGCACCGCGGCCAGTCCCTGGTGGTGTGGGCCATCCGGGAAGGACGCGACTGCGCAAGAGAAGTCGACTTATCCCTTATGGGGTATACGAATTTATAACCACCAGGCCATCAAAACATGCGTCTGCTCGTGCTTACACGAAAGCAGATGCGTGTTTTAGAGGGCCGCCCCCACATGAGCATGAAGCTCGGAAGAGCGGGAATGCGAATGTGGGGAGGAGTGCGGGAGCGCGAAGCGCGGAGCAATCCGGGTGTTTACAAAAATAAAGAGTAATCTTGAATAAAGAGTAATCCTGGCGGGCCGGGGCAGCTGTGCTGTCTCCGACCCGCCGCTGCGTGAGGAGCAGAAGCTGTCCCGCCCGGTGGTCTGTGGGAGTCTGCCCCCGTCCCTCGGATGTCGCAATCAGACGAAAAAAGAAGGATTTTGAAAAAATATTTCATTTTCAGTTCTGCAGAAAAAAGTAGGAGCATTTTTGCTCTATTTGTGCTAGAATAATGAGTGTTATTCTGTTGGTCTTTACAAACGATAATAAAAACGAAGAATTACCATAGTTTTGGACATGCAGATAGGAAGCGTTTTGAAAATTGTATGAAAAGAACAGGAGTGACAGTATGAATCTTGAAGAAAAAGCATTTGTAACCTTTATGCAGAAGTTTGACGATCATCCATTCACTATCAGGATTGGCGATGAGGAGACGCAGATTGGTGAAGGCAAACCGGAATTCTCCGTCATTTTTCATAAGGTTCCTTCCATGAAGGATCTTATGACCAGCACCTCCATTGCCCTGGGTGAGGCGTACATGGACAGGGATCTGGAGATCGAGGGAGACCTCTTTCATGCCCTCAATATGTTTATGGGACAGATGGGTAAGTTTTCCACCGACAAAAAGTCTCTGAAAAAGCTCATTTTTTCTTCTCTGAGCAAAGCAAATCAGTCCAAAGAAGTTTCTTCCCATTATGACATCGGAAATGATTTCTACAAGCTGTGGCTGGATGAGACCATGAGCTATTCCTGCGGATATTTTAAGAATCCGGATGATACGCTGTATCAGGCCCAGGTAAATAAGGTGGACCGTATTCTGGAGAAGCTGTATCTGCAGAAAGACATGACGCTGCTGGATATCGGATGCGGCTGGGGATTCCTTCTTATTGAAGCCGCTAAGAAATATGGCATCAAAGGCGTCGGTATTACGCTGAGCAAAGAGCAGAAGAAAAAATTTGAGGAAAGAATTGTGGAAGAGGGTCTGGAAGGCCGTCTGAAAGTGGAACTGATGGACTACCGGGATCTGCCGAAGAGCGGTATGAAGTTTGACCGCGTTGTCAGCGTCGGCATGCTGGAGCATGTGGGACGGGATAACTACGATCTATTCATGCGATGCGTTAAAGAAGTGATGAATCCGGGCGGACTCTTCCTCCTTCATTATATCAGCGCCCTGCAGGAGCATCCGGGCGACGCATGGATTAAGAAATACATTTTCCCGGGCGGCGTGATTCCGTCACTGCGGGAGATCATCAATATCGCCGGCGACCATCGTTTCTACACGCTGGACGTGGAAAGCCTGCGCCGGCATTATAACAAGACCCTTCTGTGCTGGAACAAAAACTTCCAGGAACATAAGGCAGAGGTTGTGGAGATGTTCGGCGACCGCTTTACACGTATGTGGGAGCTGTACCTGTGCGCCTGCGCGGCAACCTTTATGAACGGTATCATCGACTTGCACCAGATTCTGTTTACCAACGATGTGAACAATGATCTGCCGATGACCCGCTGGTACTAAGATGACCCGCAGGGTATTAATGTGACCCGGCGCTACTAAAAAAATTTATTGATTCTTTTTTGTTTATCGCTTATGATGGTACAAAGACAGGACTGAAGAATGGTTGTCTGGTATCATCATAAGTTATGCAAAGGAGAGTTTATTATAATGAAGATTATTCTGGCATCCGGCTCTCCCAGAAGGAAAGAACTTCTGGCGCAGGCCGGATATGATTTTGTAATAGAGGTCAGCGATGCTGATGAAAATATACAGGCGGATTCTCCGGGGACTCTGGTGGAAGAGCTGTCCCACCGGAAGGCCGGAGCTGTGGCAAAGCAGCATATGGCTGCCGCCGCTGGCGCAGCCGCTCCCGGGCAGGAAATGTACACCATCATCGGAGCCGACACGGTGGTGGCCGTTGACGGCAGAGTCCTCGGCAAACCGGATGGAGAAGAGGGAGCTGTGGAGATGCTCCGTTCTCTTTCCGGCAGAACCCATCAGGTGTACACCGGAGTTTCTCTTCTTCTGCTGGAGGAAGGCCGCCTGGTGGCGGAGGAGAAGTTCCATGTGTGTACCGATGTGACCATGAGGGAGATATCTGACGAGGAGATCCGGTGGTATGTGTCTACCGGTGAACCGATGGATAAGGCGGGCGCTTACGGAATCCAGGGCAAGGCGGCCGTATTTATCTCCGGCATCCACGGAGATTATTATAATGTTGTCGGTCTGCCACTCTGTGAGACGGTGAGCCGGCTGCGCCGGATGTGGAAGGAAAAGGACATTCATGAATAAATACAGTTTACGGAGTAAAAACAGACGGGGAAGAGGAAACGTTCTCCTGGCCGCATTTCTGCTGCTCTGCCTTTGCACCGGCTTTCTGGCCGGCTGCAGGAGTGCCGGAGCGCCGGGAACCGGAGTATCGCCGGAGGCAGGGACAGAAGCCGGCCAGAAGGCCAGCGACGACACCTTCCGTATCGTCACTTCATTTTATCCTTTATATATTATGGTAATGAATCTTACCGACGGCGTGGATGGCGTGGAGATTGCCAACATGGCGGAGCCGCAGACCGGCTGTCTGCACGACTATCAGCTGAGGCCGGGAGATCTGGTGCGTCTGGAGGGCGCCGATGTGTTTCTCGCCAACGGCGGCGGAATGGAGGATTTCCTGTCGGATGTGCTGGATACGTACCCGTCTCTTACGATTTTATACGCTCTCAACGGACTGGAAGAGGAACAGCTTCTGCCCGGAGAAGCGCACGCCCACGAAGGCCATGCCCACGCGCATGAAGAGGAGAATGAAGGCGGAGAGGTGAATCCGCATACCTGGCTGAATCCGGAGCTTTACAAACAGGAGCTTTCGTACATTTCCTCGGAACTTGGACAAATGGATCCGGAACACAGGGAACAGTACGATCAAAACCGGATAGAATACGAAGAAAAAATCGATGCGCTGCTGACGGAATATGAGGATCTGAACGGTATAGCGCCGAAAAAAGGCTGTGTGCTCCTCCACGAGAGCTTTGCTTATCTGGCGGACACCTTTGGATTTCCGGTACTTGAGACCATCGATGTGGAGAAGGACAGCGGATTTTCTGCCAGGGAAATCCGGATGCTCATTGACACCGTACAGGAGGCGGGCGACGGGATGATCCTCTCGGACAGCCAGTATTCGGGACGGATATCGAATCTGCTGGCAGGAGAAACCGGAATGGACGTGCATCAGCTGGATTCCTGCGTCAGCGGGCAGTATGCCAAGGACGCATGGCTTGACAGTATGAGAAAGAATCTGGAGGAATTAAGAAATGCGGCGAATTAAACCGAAGATGTGCGGAAATCACTGCACGAGAATTGAACATGTGGACGTCACTCTGGATAATAATCATATTTTAGAGGACGTGAATTTTCATCTGTATTGCGGAGAGATGCTGACGATCATCGGCAAAAACGGCGCAGGCAAGTCGACGCTCATGAAAGCTCTGCTGGGAGAGATTCCTTATAAAGGAAGGATTATTTTTGAGGATATGCGCAGCGGTAAAAGAAGCCGCATGAAGATCGGCTATGTGCCGCAGCATCTTGCTTTTGATAAGAATACGCCGACCACCGTATTTGATTTTTTTGCATCCTGTATCAGCCGCCGTCCGGTGTGGCTTATGAAAGATAAAAAGACCTATGAGAGGGTAAGACAAGAGCTGTCGCGGTTCCAGGCGGAGGAGCTTATCGACCAGTGTCTGGGCGATCTGTCCGGCGGAGAGCTGCAGCGGGTACTGCTTTCTGTGGCGACCTGCCCGATGCCGAATCTGCTGCTGCTAGATGAGCCTATTTCCGGCATTGACCGCAACGGTACGACGCTCTTTTATGAGCTGCTGGACGAGCTGAAAGGGAAATACGATATATCCATTCTGATGATCAGCCACGATCTGGATTTTGTCTACGAATATTCTGACAGGGTCATTTTGCTTGATAAAACCGTGGAGGCGGAGGGAACGCCGGCGCAGGTGTACCGGACCGAAGCCTTTCAGAAGACATTCGGATACGCGGAGCATCCGCTGTTTGCCCCGTCGGCGGCAGCGCTGTCCGGACGCCGGACTGAAACAGAGGAGGGATAACATGTTTGAATATGAATTTATGAAAAATGCACTGGCGGCAGTGCTGCTGATCACCCCTCTGTTCGGACTGCTGGGGACAATGATCGTAAACAATAAGATGGCTTTCTTTTCTGACGCTCTCGGCCATTCCGCCATTACAGGAATCGCCCTTGGAGTGATACTAGGCATGACCGATACCACTCTGTCCATGATTCTTTTCGGTATTTTATTCGCCCTGCTTTTAAACTGGATCAAGTACCGGGGCAAGGCGGGAGCGGAGACGGTCATCAGCGTGTTCGCGTCCTGTGGTCTCGCCGTGGGACTGGCGGTGCTGTCCATGGGAGGAAACTTCTCCCGATATAATTCTTTGCTCATCGGAGATATTTTAAGTATTACACGGACGGAGCTTCTGGGATTGCTTATCGCCTTTGGGCTGACGGTGATTTTCTGGCTGTTTTGCTTTAACCGCCTGCACTTTGTCAGTATCAATCCGTCTCTGGCCCAAAGTAAAGGTGTCTCCGTGCGCCTGTATGATAACCTGTTTGTTATACTGCTGGCAATTATTGTTATGTTGTCCATCCAGTGGGTGGGGCTGCTGATCATCAACGCCCTGCTGATCCTGCCTGCGGCAGCAGCCAGAAATCTGGCAAGAAATATGCGGACATACCATCTGTTTTCCGTGCTGATCGCCGTGGTCTGCGGCGTAGCTGGATTGATACTTTCCTATTATACGGATATTGCCACCGGGCCGATGATCGTGCTTCTGGCATCAGGTGTGTTTTTTCTGACCTTTTTAAAAAGAGCATGAAAATGCTCTTTTTTTGGTGAAATCATCCGGAAATTTACAAATATACAGCGTCGTAAATCCCGCCTGTGCCTGTATCCTCAGATTTTATCGGAACCCGCAGTTCCATCTCAACAAATCCCCAGCTGCCGCTGTATCTTATGTATCGTTTTGAAGTAAACGCCATAGATGAAGATACTGATCATAAGGAGAACACAGAAGCATACTCCCAGTCCGACGATTTCAGGTGAGGTGAGGGTGCCGTCATTGGCGTACATGATCATAATGTAGAGCAGGAACATAACGGTCATGCCGACGATAGACGGAACGGTGAATACTTTGCCACACTGGTTTTTGACCTCCTGAGCCAGGAATTTCGGGGAGGCGCCAAGCCGACGCAGGTCGTCAAAAACATAGCGGTTGTTCAGGGCGATGGTCTGGCAGCGGGTGTAGCAGATGATGAGCGCGGCTGTGAAACAAATGATGGCGATAAAAAGGAACATCATCAGGAATACGGCAAAACTCTGAAGGAACTCGTTCTGATCCATGATGCGGATCTTCGGCATATAACTCCAGTACATGCGGAAGTCGGTGGAGTCCGGTTTGTCGTAGCTGATTTTAGTCATCTCGTCGGTGTCGCCCCAGTAGACCTGACCGTTCTGCTCGTCCACGTATTTCTGTACCCGGTCGTAAGAGCTGATGATCTCGCACTCGGAGTCGAATGAATGGACGAAGTTCAGGTAGAGCTGTCTGGCAAATTCGTAATTATCCTCTCCGTCCGCGTTAAACAGGAGCATGTTTCCTTTCCAGTCGTCGGTGAGATCCTGCGACAGGGCGGCAAAATCGGCATTGTCCACCACATAAAAGCTGGAGCTCTCTCCTGCTATGAGGTCGTACTGCAGAAAGCCTTCAAAATGAGTATCAAAACTTTCCATGGTGCACATGTTGGTAAACTTTGTGACGCCGGAGTTAATCCAGAAGGAATCCTTCTGGCTGGTGGAGGTAGTGCCATAACAGGTGCCCGGCAGTACATCGATGTCGTCACCGGATATCTGATTGTAAGTCTCTTCGGACATAACCTTACATTCGCTCAGAAGAGGCATATATTCATAATGGAAACTGCGTCCTTCCTCAACTCGCGTCTGCCCGTCAACACCAAGACTGATATAAGCGTGCTCCTGCCAGTCAGTGAGATTCAGGTCGTAGCCGGAAGCCAGCTGCTCGATCTCCGATCTGTCCGGAACATCCTGGTCCGCCCGGCTGTAGAAAAAATAATCATAATCCCGGCTGCTGGTTTCCAGGATGGAGGCGGTGGAGAAAATCGGAATATAAAAGATTCCGAAGCAGCCGCCGGCGATGAGTACGGTGCTGACCAGAAGATTGTTTACCGTCTGTCTGCCCTGAAACTTCATCATGCTCCGGGCAATGATATTTTTGTATGGATGTTTTTTCCGGCGGCCCCAGCCGTGGACGACAGTGTGCAGCATGATCATGTAGAGTCCCACAAAGACTGGCGCGTACAGAAGATTGATCCATTCCGGCGGGTAAGCGGAAAAAATGTTCATATAGGCGCCGGGAGCCCCGTAGCCGATGATGGCGCCGGCAAAAAGAATGATGATGCCTGCCGGGCCGCACCAGCTTCCAAGTTCTCTGACCGGCTCGTTTTTATGTTCCTCCTGCACCACATCAATGATGTTTGTTTTCTTCAGATAGCGCCATGCGGTCAGACAGGAAAATGCAATGACGATGAGAAGGAAAAGTATGGATACCAGAAGACACCGGAAGTCAAAGTGCAGCGCCATTTCTTCGCTGTCCACCAGGAAAAGCCGGAACCCGTTCCAGAGAAGCCAGACAAAAGGAAATCCGGCGATGATTCCCAGAATCGAGGAGGAGGCGCTTAAAGTAAAGACCTCGCCGAACAGTCCCGGCGTCAGACGCCTGCGGGAAGCACCGAGAGCCATGAGAATGCCCAGCTGCCTTGATTTTTTACGAAAAAACAGGCTGGCCGCATAGATGGTGAATACCACGCAGCCAAATAATGACAGCGCAAAAATGGCATACATCTGTTTTCGGCTGTCGCCGCCCTCCGGTAAAATGTTCAGAACCGTCGGTGAGAACATCATGGCGGAATAGGCGGAAATCAGCATCAGAGAGATGAAGTTGCAGAACAGGTACAGGGACGCCTGCTTCCGGTCGGCTTTCTGGAGCTTGCGTTCCATGGCCTGCATGGAGGAAATGTTGCTGCTTTGCGAGGCTGCGCTGCCAGAGCGCGTTCTTTGGTATTCCCTGTTATTTATGTTATTGGATTTCTCAGTTTTCATAATAGATCACCACTTTCTTTTTTATTCACTCATTTCCTTAATAGCTTCCAGCAGCATATCCTGAAAATCGCTGCGGTTTCCAGCCTTTTCCAGCTGCCTGAAAACTGTGCCGTCCTTCAGGAGAATTACCCGATCGCAGAATGATGCGGCAAAACTGTCGTGGGTCACCATAAATATGGTGGCGTTCATCTGCTCTTTGGCGTGTTCGAAAGACTCGATGACCGTCCGGCTTGATTTACTGTCCAGATTGCCCGTGGGCTCGTCGGCCAGGATCACATAAGGGTCGTTGATGAGGCTTCTGGCGACGGCTGTCCGCTGCTTTTCCCCTCCGGAAATCTCCGCCGGATATTTATTTTTAATGTGTTCAATGCCAAAAAGAGAAATCAGGCGGTCGGCGAGCCGTTCAGCTTCTGCGTCCACCTTTCCCCGAATGATCCGGGGAACAAGGATATTTTCACGGACGCTGAGACCGTCCAGCAGCATAAAATCCTGAAATACAAAGCCCAGTTTTTCATTTCTCACTTTTGCAAGCCCTGTCTCATTGAGGTTGGTCAGATCTATGCCGCCCAGGGTGATCTCGCCTTTATCAAAAGGAATGTAACAGGAAATGCAGTTTAGAAGAGTGCTCTTTCCTGAGCCGGACGGTCCCATCACTGCCACGAATTCCCCCTTTGCGATCTGAAAATTGATGCCTTTCAGCACAGGGTACTCCTTTTTGCCTGTCATATAAGATTTGTGAAGATCCTTAACGTATAACATATGTATCCATCCTTTCTGATTTCTATGTGTTGCTGGCCTCAATATAGCACAAAAAAATCCCGGCAGAATTTGCCGTGACAAGAATGGAAGCTCTGATGAAAAGTTTGGAAGGGTCTTGCAGAAAATGTAAAGAATGGTATGTGGGATGTAAAGAATTGTTTAGGGCATTCGAGTATCATAGAGTGTTATACAAAAATGTAGGAAATAATTGCTGAACAAAAGAAATATATTTTTAAAAATAAAAATATATTGTAAAAATATAAAAGAAATGTTACCATAGATTTGGAACAGCTGTGTTTCCGGGTGGTTGACCTCCATTCTACATAAGAACGGGGGTGATACGGAAGAAAAACCATTTTGATTTCAATGATTTAATCCAATTTGGTATGTTCATTATATCCCTGTTGACGTACATATATGTGATTTGTCAGCATTAAGATAAGCGTAGAAAAATCACCCTCTATACATTGACCCAAAAATAAGGGTGATTTTTCTACCTATATATGAGGCCAACCCCTTTGCGGGCAGCTGTTCCCTTTGTGTTTTTACTATAGCACAGCTTAAAATCATAATCAAGGATATTTATTTTCAAAATATAAAAAATCATAATTGTAGACAAAGTCAAAACGTGGGCAAGGTTCTGCAGAAAATGTAAAGAATGGCATCTGGGATGTAAAGTTTGGAATCTTTTTGGTTGGGGACCCCTCTCGGGTGGTTTGACAGCATCTGTGGGAGAAGATATACTGATAATAAGAAAGAAAATGTGAAGGAAGGGAGGGAGACCCATGCTCAGAATAGCCATCTGTGATGACGAAGTACGTGCCCGGGACGCGCTGTGGATGCAGCTTTCGAAACTGCTGCGGGAGGGCAGCGAGGAAGTGGTCTATGATTTCTCATCGGGAAAGAGTGCCGTGAACTGGCTTCGCAGCCACCCGGGAGAGATTGACCTGCTGTTTCTGGATGTGGAGATGGAAGGCATGAACGGGATGGAGACGGCGGAGCAGATCCGGGAGTTTGAGGAGACGCTGCTTATCGTGTTCGTGACAGGCTATGCCGATTATGTGTTTGACGGATATCGTGTGGGAGCCCTCGATTATCTGATGAAGCCTGTGCAGGAGGAACGGCTGGCAGCGGTTCTTAAACGGGTGAGGGAGAAAATGTACCGGGAAGATGAGAGGAGCTTTGTGGTGAAGAACACGGAAGGAACGTATCGGTTTTCGCATAAGGACATCTTATATTTTTATAGTGACAGAAGAAAGGTAACTTTGGTGACTGCAGGCGGAGAGTATGCTTTTTATGACAAACTGGATGCGGTGGAAGCGCGTCTGGGAGAAGATTTTGTGCGGATTCATCAGCGCTATCTGGTTCATGCCGACGCGGTGAGTCACATCGGAGGCTCTTCTGTGGAGATTGGTGAGAGAATGCTTCCGGTGAGCCGCTCTTTGCGGGAGTCAGCGGCAGTGAAGCTGGCAAAAGCCATGCTGAAGGAGTGACGTGGGATGGAGACAGCGGTATCTTATTTGCATGATCTGGTTTTGATGCCGACATTCTGGCAATGGCTGGGAATGATCGTAATTGTTATTTTTGTTGTGGGATCAGTGAGGAATCTGTTCCGGATAAAAAAATGCTGGTGGAGTTATGGGCTGCTGGCGGTCATGGGATTTTTGGCCGGCGGCACGGTGGTTTATATCGGCGATCTGGCGAATCTCCCGCCGACATTTCTTGCGCTTCTTCTTATTATATGGGTTTGCTGCTGCGGCAGCGGATGGAAGAAGATCTGCATGGGACTGCTTTTAGGCAGTACAGTGTTTGCATGGAACGCCATTGTAGATAATTTTATCCGTAATCATTCGGATGGCTTTATGCTGCCGAGAGTGATATTTGCATTTTTGTTTTATATTATAACCTGGCTGGCTGCGCCGGAGAAAGATGACGATCTGACGCCGGAAATGTGGCGTTTGATCCTTCTTCTGACCATTGTGCCAGTGGGGAGCGTGCTTGGAGTTGTTCTGCTTTCCAGAGAACGGTGGGAACCGGGAAACGTTGATCTGCGGCTGCATTTTGCTGTGCTTTGTCTGTCAATCCTTGCGTTTGTGGGGCTGCTTTGGGCTATCCGTGTTCTGATGCGCCAGAGGAAACTGGAACAGGAAGCTATGTTTGCTCAGATGAATCAGAAATATTATGAGACCATGGAGCAGCAGCATTTCGAGATACGGAGACTCCGCCATGATATGGCCAATCACCTGCAGGCGCTCGCTGCGCTTCCGGAAGGAGAGAGAGATAAATATATTCGTGAGCTCCTGGATAACAGCGCTTTGTCAAGGACTTTAAATTACTGTGGAGATTCCACGGTCAATGCGGTGTTGTCTGTGAAAGAAGGCATGCTGCAGCAGCAGAATATTTCTTGTGAAATGAAACTGGATATTCCGGAGGAGCTGCCTTTTGAGAAGGCAGATATCTGTGCGATCTACGCCAACGCCCTGGATAATGCTGCGGAAGCCTGTGAGGGACTGCCGGAGAAAATGCGGCAGATTTCTCTGGAAAGCCGGGCGGGCAAAGGAATGCTGGCGATTAAAATAAGCAACCCTTGCGGGAAGAGTTCCAGGATGGAGTATTCTGTCTTTCCGTCAACTACAAAGGCGGACCGGAAAAATCATGGATACGGTCTTCGCAGCATTGAGAAGAGTGTGCAGAGATACGGGGGGAATATGGAGATCGGTCAGAAAGAGGGCGTGTTTGAATTGTTCTGCTGTATTCCGTTCCCGTAGCGGCGGTCAAACGGATTTCTTGTGTTTCCTGGGCGTATGAGAAAGAATACTGAAAGAAAAGTATAAAAAAATGCAGAAAACATGAATAATAATAGGATATCTGTGAATAAAACGCCGAAAAATGAAAAATGTCTTGAATTATTATTCATTATTATGTAATATAATAATAAGATCAGGAGGGATATATATGCCAAAACAGGAGAACATGAGGATGGAAGACATAGAAGAGCTGAAGCTCGATATGAACATTCTGGAAGAAGAATTGATGCACAGCCATAGAATCGATCCGAATTTGTATCTGGAATATGATGTGAAGAGAGGATTGCGTGATTCCACCGGTAAAGGCGTGCTTACAGGACTGACGGAGATTTCCGATATCTGTGCCTATGATTTCATTGACGGGCGTCAGATTCCTTCCGACGGCCATCTGTATTATCAGGGAGTTGACATTTATGATTTAGTCAATGGCATGGAAGGAAGAAAATATGGGTTTGAAGAGACCATTTATCTGTTGTTGTTCGGAAAGCTGCCGAATCAAAAAGAGATGGAACGTTTTCAGGATGTCATGTTTGAGCTGGAAAGCCTGAGCAGCAGATTTGTCAGAGATGTCATCATGAAAGCGTCCAACCAGAATATTATGAATGCCATGCAGCGATGTGTTCTGACTTTGTATACATATGATGATGATCCGGAAAACATTTCCCCGCGAAATGTTTTGCGCCAATCCATGGATTTGATTGCAAAACTGCCTCTTATTGCGGTATACTCTTATCATGCATACCGGCATTTCCGTCTGGATGAAACATTGTTTATCCGCAATCCGGAACGGGGACTGTCCCTGGCGGAGAATATTCTTCTTATGCTGCGTCCGGACAGAAAATATACCGAGCTGGAAGCCAGAGTACTGGACATTGCGCTGATTCTTCACGCTGAGCATGGAGGAGGCAATAACTCTTCTTTCACGACGAGAGTTGTATCCTCATCAGGAACAGATACGTACTCGTCGGTGGCGGCATCCATTGGGTCTCTGAAAGGGCCGCGGCACGGCGGCGCCAACCTGAAAGCGCAGAAAATGTTTGATAACATTAAAGAAAATGTGAAGGACTGGACCAGTGAGTCGGAAATTGCCGAATATCTGCAGAAGATTCTTGACAAAAAAGCGTTCGACCGTACAGGATTGATTTATGGTATGGGTCATGCGGTTTACACGTTGTCTGATCCACGGGAAGTTATCCTGAAAAAATACGCCCGCTTTCTGGCAGAGGAGAAGGGAAAAATGGAAGAGTTCGCGCTCTATGATCTGGTGGAGAAAACAGCCAGGAGACTCATACCGGTTCACAGAAAGATGTTTAAACCGGTCTGCGCCAACGTAGATTTCTACAGCGGTTTTGTCTATACAATGCTTGGCATCCCGCAGGAACTGTTTACGCCGCTTTTTGCCATTGCCCGTATGCCGGGGTGGAGCGCGCACCGTCTGGAAGAGCTGATCAACGCGGGTAAGATCATTCGCCCGGCGTACAAATATGTGGGACACCACAGAGCGTTTATTCCGATGAACGAGAGGTAGCGGGAAGTGTAGCCGGAGCAGCTGTACGGAATGGAGAGTTTATTGTTATGGAAGAGATTCTTAAAAGACAGCAGCGAAGGCTCCGGGAGGCGGCGGATGATTTTGCCGCAGCCAGCGAAGCAGTCTGGGAGATGGTTATAGCGTTTCAGAATTATCCGTTTTTCACTGTCAGAAATTGCGAGTTCCGATACACGGTAAAAGGATATGAGATAAAGATCAGCAGAAAAGAAAAGACCATAACACGCGCAACTGTGGATGTGGCGCTGAAAAGAGCTCTGGAGCTCAGCGAGGTCAGCGGGCCGAAAAAACTGGGTGTGTTCGGAGCCTCGTATCTGTATCCCATGTTTTTGTATTTTGGAATTATAACGAAAAAGAAATAACATTTGTAAAAATGACATCCATGAGATATCATCTTATCCGGCAGTGCTGCCGGTGAGCTCATGGATGTCATTTTTATAAGATTCTGACGAGTGGAAAAGGAGGGACATTTTCACGAAGGCGGTGTCAGATGCTATTTCTGCTGTACAGAGATGACTCTTCCGGATACGGGGTGTGTATCGCCTCCATATGATATAGAAGATACTCTCGCATAATGGCGATAAATTCACCGACCGCCGGTTTCTTATCCAGCGGATAGCCAGCGATCTGATTCAGCAAAACCGGGTTTCTCTTCCATATAATCGTGATGACTGTGCGGATATCCCGCTCCACAGAATAGATAGTAGTATGATATTTTTTGGCAACATCAGGATAAAGCTCTTTGGTCACAGACAGCAGATACTGGCTGTTTTCAAGAGAAAGAACAATGGCGTGAAGCACATACTCGAAGCCAATGTACCGCGGCGTGGCGCCAAGCTTTAAGAGAAGCCGACGGATAGCCGCAGGAGAATAAGGTATATCAGCGGATATCATTTTCATTCCTCCCTTCAAGAACTGTTCGGGCATCTTTTAAAAGGCGCAGAACCTCTTCCTCAGAGAGATTCAAAAGAAAAAAAGCAAAAGTGGGTGAAGAAAAACCGTATTTGCCATGTTCCTGGTCAAAATAGGATCTGGCGGATATGTGAAGAATCTCAGCCATCCGTTCTTGTGTAAACGAATGGCGAGAACGATAAGAATGTATCTGAAGCCTGAGAAATTCGTAAAAATGTTTGTAATTATTCAAAGGAAAACCTCCTGTACTCGACATAATATACAAAAATTTTATCTTTAAAACGAATTTTATACAATGAAGTGTGCCTCAAAAAATCTATATTTATTAATATTTTTTATTTTAAAACAATAAAAGTTATAAGGATTAATGAAGGTAATCCAATACTTTTGCATATTTATGTATTATTTTTTTCGTCCGGGGTGCTGCTGTGGAAAACAGAAGTTCCGCCGTCCCCGGTGGAGTGGCCAGGAGAATCCGGATTGCTCAACAAAAAGCGATCGATCACAAACAGCAGGCCGATGGTTATGATGGAGGTCAGATTCTCCATGGTGCTTGTCTCTTCGATGATCATGTGCCGTGCGACAACAAACATCAGTACTTCAAGCAGCGTTTCTTTGCCTGGTTTGCACAGGAGCTTGAAAAACTCTATGCCGATAACAATGCTGAAAACAATATCGAGAAACTCAAGGAATGCTCCGTGCTGCGCTCTGTGTTCCCAGAAGTGCAGAAATGGCTCCCATAAGGAGATGATAGCGACAATAATAGCGATAAAAACGATGGCGGACATGATTCGTTCAAGGAAAAAGGCAAGGTCCGCGATGGTTTTTTTGTTAATTTTTTTAAGATTCAACAGGCTGTCTCCTTTCCTTTTTTAACCGTTCTGGTAAAAATTATAACATAAGAAACGGGTTACAAACAATACAGAATGTGTTATGATAGTGGGGAATTTGGTTCAGAACAAATATAAAGGCGCCGCCGCCGGAAGAGCATATTCGATCTGTCCGTAGTGCCGGCAGACCTTTTCATACATGGATAGTGGCGAAAGGAGTGGAACAGGAAGAGATATATTATGGAAGAACTAATAGATTTGCAGCTGATGATTTTTTCCCTGATCGCCATCGGACTGGCCGTGAAGAAGATCGGGATGGTGGGAGCTGTAGGGCAGAAGAATCTGACGGACCTGGTCGTCAACCTGATTTTGCCCTGTAATATCATAGAATCCTTTATGGTGGACTTTTCCACAGACATTGCCGCAGATTTTGCGAATATTTTTGTGGTTTCTCTGCTGATACAGGCCGGTTGTGTGATTCTGGGACATCTGCTGTTTAAAAATACCACGGAAGGACGAAGGAAATGCCTGCGCTATGGAACAATATGCTCCAATGCGGGTTTCATGGGGAATCCGCTGGCAGAGGGAGTGTTCGGTTCCATGGGGCTGACGCTTGCGTCTGTGTATCTGATTCCTCAGCGGGTGATGATGTGGTCGGAAGGCATCACAGTCTTTACGGAGGCGCCAGGCAAAAAAGCGCTGCTGAAAAAAGTGCTGACGCATCCCTGCATTCTTGCCTGCATGATCGGACTGTTCCTTATGCTCACCGGATTACGGCCTCCGGTCTTTGCCAATGATGTGATTTCGGCTGTGGGAAATTGTAATACGGCCATATCCATGATGGTCATAGGAATGATCCTGGCCGATGCGGATCCGAGGACTCTTCTGGATAAAGATATTTTGTTTTATACAGTGCTCCGTCTGGTCATTATTCCGTTTATTGTCTGGGTGCCGTGCCGTCTTCTGCATATGGACAGTCTGGTGATGGGCGTAAGCGTACTTCTGGCGGCTATGCCGGCGGGGGCGACCACGACTATTCTGGCTGCACAGTACAATGGAGATTCAGAATTTGCTGTAAAGCTTGTCGTTTTTTCGACAGCAGCCTCGCTGATCACGACTCCGTTGTGGAGTATGGTGCTCCTGTAAAGGCGGGAAATACACAAAAAAGTGAAATAAATGACAGAATTCCTGCTTTTTATGTCATATAACTTGTATTTTGCATTAAAAAATTGTAAAATAGATTAGCGATTTTTCGAAACTGTAATATGACTGTAATAAAATTGATGACAGGATACAGATACAGGATGGAATGGAGAAAGGTAGGATGCAATTGTGTCAGTGATTGATTTTCATTCCCATATTCTTCCGGGTATTGACGACGGAAGCAAAAGTACAGAGATGACGATGACGATGTTGAGGATGGCGTCGGAACAAGGTGTGGATGTCATGCTGGCAACATCTCATTTTTATGCCTCAAGGCACAGGATAGAAGATTTTCTGGCAAGAAGACGAAGATCTTTTGAGAGATTGATGGAAGTAAAGAAAGATTTCGGACCGGAACTCAGGCTTGGCGCGGAAGTCGCTTTCTTCTCCGGCATGAGCCGGGCGGACAGACTGGAGGATCTGACTATTGAGGGAAGCCGGGTGCTTCTGCTGGAGATGCCGTTTACCGCCTGGAGACGGTCGGACATACGGGAAGTGGAAGAACTGGTCAGCAAAAGGAATTTTCAGGTGATTCTTGCTCATCTGGAGCGGTACATGGGGATGCCGGAGAATAAAAAGTGGATAGAAGAACTGCTGGAGATGCCTCTTTACGTACAGATCAATGCGGAGAGTCTTCTTGGCTGGCGGAGACGCCGGCCGCTGCTCAAGATGTTTGAGAGAGGGCAGGCGCATTTTCTGGGCAGCGACTGCCACAGAGTGGAGAGCCGGGAGCCTAATCTGGGAAAGGGCAGGGCAGTATTGGAGAAAAAGCTTGGAAAAGCATTTATAAATGCGATGGATGACAGAGGAAGCAGACTGCTTCGAATAGGAGGAAATACAGATGTCTGAGAAGATTACATATATTATATGTGCTGTTTTGTTTGTGATGCTTGTTGCATTGATGATTTGTGAGAGGATGTACCCGGAGGGCGGAGCGGCGTTCCTTCAGAGTATCATGCAGTGATGCAGGAGGAAAGCAGAAGCCATGAATGAGGATAAAAACGGAAGGACAACGATGGATAAGGGCAAAGTGCTGCGGAAACTGCTTCCGCTTTTCATTGCGGTCGTCGTGATCGCGGCAGCCGCGGGAATCGCATCCAGAACCATTGATAATCAGGAAGTGAAGACAGATGAGACGCAGCAGGCGGCAGTGGAGCCGCAGCCGCAGGAAGAGATCGTGGAGATAAACGGCGTACGATGTACTCCGAAAAAGAATATCAAAACTTATCTTTTCATGGGGCTGGATGCTCAGGGAGAAGCAGAGGCTTCGGAAGAATATGACGGTACCGGCCAGTGCGATACGCTGCAGCTTCTGGTGATAGATGAGACAAATAATACGTACACCAGACTGCCGATAAACCGGGATACCATGACAGATGTGAACTCTCTGGACGACGACGGCACCTATCTGGCAACCACATATATGCAGATTTCCCTGGCGCATGCTACGGGCGACGGCATGGAGATGAGCTGTGAAAATACGGCGGACGCGGTATCAGGACTGCTGTATGATCAGCCTATAGACGGCTATGCCTCTCTGAATATGGATTCCATAGAGGTACTCAATCATCTGGTGGGCGGAGTGACCGTCACTATTGAAGATGACTTTTCAAAAGAGGATCCGACGCTCAGAATGGGTGAGACCGTGACTCTCACCGATGAGCAGGCCATGCATTACGTCCGCGGCAGAATGAACGTGGGGGACGGTTCCAATGAGGGCCGGATGAGGAGGCAGTCACAGTACCTGTCTGCGCTGAAGTCCATGCTCATTCAGAAGTGCCAGGAGGACAGTGCATTTGCTCTGGACATCTATGACGCTCTGGAGCCGTACATGGTAACGAGCCTTTCCCGTAATGATTTTATCAATCTGGCGGCAGATCTCATCAATGCCGAGGAGCAGACAGCTCCTGAGATCAAGGGAACCAACGGCGAAGGGGAGACCGGCTTTAATGAATTTACCGTGGATGAAAACAGTCTTGCAGATGTCGTGATACAGCTGTTTTACGACAGAGCGGAAGAGGAATAGAGAATAATAATAAAGCAAAAAGAGGACAGGAGAAAAAAGATGGGACTTGCAAACAGGAAAACAACGGATACAGGAACGGAGCTTGAGGTGGTAAAAGACTCACATACTCTGACGGCGCTGCCTGTGGCCGATACAGATGATGAGATGGAGATAGATTTACTGGATCTGGCCTATGTGCTGCTGGATAAGATACATTATATTATCCTTTGCCTGCTGGTGGGGGCTGTGCTGCTGAACGCATTTTCTTTTTTCTGCATCCGGCCTACTTATCAGGCGGTGGCAAAGATGTATGTTGTGTCTGCTTCCAATGATTCGGTGGTAGATTTGACAGATTTGAATATCGGAACATCGCTGACTTCCGATTATGAACAGTTGATGCTCAGTTATCCGGTGCTCGATCAGGTTATCGATGAACTGAATCTGGATATGGAAACTGAGGAACTGGCAGAGATGATCACGCTGGAGAATCCTCAGGATACACGTATTTTGAATGTGACGGCTACCAGTACCGATCCTGTAGAAGCCATGAATATCGCCAACAAGCTGGCGGAAGTTTCCGTAGAATATCTGCCGGAAACCATGAGCACCAATCCGCCGAATATTGCGCAGCAGGCGCAGCTTCCTGATGAGAAGGCAGCTCCGAGCTATGCAAGATATACGATGATCGGCGCTCTTCTGGGAGCCCTCCTTTACTGTGCATATCTGACTGTGCGTTACCTGATGGATGACACCGTCCGCACCGCTGAGGATATGGAGAAGTACTTTGGAGTGGTGCCGCTGACTTCGATTCCGGACAGTGATATTTTCGAGGATATGGAAAAGCGGGAAGAAAAAGAAGATAATATGAGAAATAAAAAGAAATTCAGGAAGGATAAACGGGCATGAAACAGATTGATATGAATATTCGGGCTTTGCCCTATGCCGTAGAAGAGGCTATGAACCGTCTGCGTGTCAATATTAAGTTTTGTGGAAAAAATACAAAAAAAATACTGGTTATCAGCAGTGTTCCAAACGAGGGTAAAAGTACAGTGTCTGTACATCTGTGGAAAATGCTTGCGGAAGCTGGTTTCCCTACCGTATTGGTGGATTTGGATTTGCGCAAATCGGTCTTAAAGGATCGTCTGGAATTCAAGAGTGATGGAGAGATTCAGGGCCTTGATTATTATTTGTCCGGTCTTTCCGAGTATCAGAATGTGGTTTATGAGACAAATATCAGTAACGGATACATTGTGCCGGTCTCCAATCTTCTGGAGAATCCGTCCGCGCTGCTGGAAGATCCCAGAATGGGTGAACTTCTGGACCGGCTGGCGGAAGATTACCGGTATGTGATTATTGATTCGCCGCCTCTGGACAGTGTGGCGGATGGAGCTCTGATTGCTTCTCTCTGCGACGGAGCTATCCTGGTGGTGCGCAGCGGCATGACTTCGCGCCGGCTGGTAAAACAGTCCGTTCAGCAGCTTGAGCGGGTGCGCTGCCGTCTTCTGGGCATGGTTTTGAATCGTGTGGAGACAAAGAGCAGAGCTTATCAAAAATATTATGGAAAATATGGTAACTACTACAGTGATTATTATGGCGGGCATACCTCAGAAAAAGGAGACAGCTGACAGCTGCCGGCCCGGACAGAGTTTTTGGTAATTACATGTTCTGCCGGGGATGGATAAATTGCGTTCCCGTGGCGGAAGATGCTAATTATAAATACATTTTGACAAATAATCAGTTGGCAACGTGGCTAAGCGGACTGTTTATTTGGTATAACAAGGAGGAACAAAAATATGTTTAACATGAAAAAAGCTATGGCTGTAGCTATGACTGTAGCTCTGATGGTTCCATCCACAGCATTCGCTGCAACATCTTCACCTGTTAAAACTTCCATCGCTGGACAGAAATATACTATTTCTTCTCAGTATACAGGAAAAGATGAGACTCTGAAAATTACCGTTAACGGAAAAGAGTTAGTTGAAGGAACAGACTTCGTTCTGGTTGGAAGCGAACCTACAGCACTGGGAAGCTACACCTTAAAGATTAAAGGTATCGGTTTATACGATGGTGAAGCTACAATCGCTTACACAATCGCAAAAGCTGAAAAACCAGTTTACAAACTGAACAAAAAGACAGAAAAGAAACTTGCTAAAGGCTTCAAAGCGAAAAAATTAAAGAAAAAATCCATGAAGATTAAACTGAAAGTGAAATCTGAAGGAAAAGTTAAGAGCTTTAAAGTTAAAGGCAAAAAAGCTAAAAAATGGGTTAAAGTAAGTAAAAAAGGCGTTGTTACTCTGATGAAGGGTATCAAGAAAGGTACTTACAAGATCCGTGTTAAGATTAAAGGTACAGATAACTTCGCTAAAGGTTACAGAACAATTAAGATTGTTGTGAAATAATTGATGTTATCAAACCTATCTTATAAAGACAGGCGCTCTGGCCACGCAGGGCGCCTGTTTTTTGGCCCGGGGTAATCTTGTTACTTTTTCTGCAAGGTAAAAGTCTCTGCGGCGGGAATGGGGATTCTTTCCACGTGTTTCATTGACAAATACAGCCAGGTTGTTTACAATGGGTGAAGATGTCCGGGAAACGCCCGGAAGCAGTGAAGAAGGCCGGAAACGATCCGGTTTGTGGAATAAACGAAAAGTACGCAGGAAGAGAGAGGTTATTATGTTTGAGAAGATGGAGAGAAAGCTGGTAAATGTCTTGCTTTTCTTTGATTTATTTAAGATGAAAACGAAGATTCCGAAGGATTTTACCGGGGTTATGAGAACCCAGGACAGGCGGGTGAGAAAGCTTGTGAAAAAGGCGTATAAGATTCCGTTTTATAAGGAGCGGTTTGACAAGGCGGGGGTGAAGCCGGAGGATATCCGGACGGGCGACGATTTGTCAAAGCTTCCGCTTCTTACGAAGGATGAGCTTCGGGCGTGGATGAACGAAGAGGCAAAGAATCCAAAGTATGAAAACTGGTTTCATGATACCACCAGCGGTTCCTCCGGTGTGCCGCTGATGCTGCTGGTCTCCCCGAAGGAGAAAGCATACAATATGGCAAATTGGTTCCGGGTTATGATGACTGCCGGATATAATCCGTTTGTGGGCAAGACCATGAGCCGGAAGAGCGCTCACAGCGTCACCGGCGGCAGTGATACCTTCCTGCAGCATTTCGGAATCCTGCGGAGAGGATTTGTGGCGCAGTATGATCCGGAGCCGGAGATCGTGAAGCAGATCAACGCCTACCGTCCGGATTTCCTTTATATGAACAAGAGCGAGTTCATGCGTATCTGCCTTTATTGTAAGAAGAACCATGTGGAACTGGCGAAGCCGAAGTTCTACTGTCCGACCGGCGAAAAGATCGATGATACGGCAAGAAAGCTCTTTGCGGAGATTCTCGGGCCGGGCATCATTGACTCCTACGGAACGGCGGAGACGGGAGCTGCCATGGTACGACTTTTTGACAGCACAGAGTATGTGGTTCACAACGACTCCTTTGTGGTAAACATTTACGACGAGAAGAATCGTCCGGCGAAGGAAGGAAATATTGTGGTGACGCCTCTGTATAAGACAGACCTGCCGCTGATCAATTACGCCATCGGCGACAGAGGTACCTGCGAGATGCGGAATGGCGTCCGCTTTATCACCAGCGTGCAGGGACGGATGAACGATTTCTTCCGCTACGAGACCGGAGAAGTCACCACGTTTTTTGAGATTGCCCCGATCATCGCCCACTGCGAGGACATTTTCCAGATTCGGTTCATCCAGGAATCTTATTCTAAGATTCATATCCAGTGCGTACAGAACAAAGAGGTATCCTCTCTCAGTGAAAAGGAAGTGGAGGAGCAGCTCACGGCGAAGCTTAACGCGAAGTTCAAGCATCCGTTTGAGATTGAATACGAGTGGATGGATTCCATCCCGCCCGATGAGAACGGCAAACTGCGCATGATTGTGTGCAAGGTAAAGGATGCCTGACATATTGGAGGGAAACAAGAATGTCTGAACAAAACGGAAGAAAATCAGGGGGGCAGGAGATCCCTGCCTCCATGATTGAGCAGGGAAATAAAAGAAAGCAGAATAAGAGCGCGTCTTTAAATAAAATGGCCTTCACTTCAGGCTTCTTTTTTATTCTGGCACAGCTTCTGGCCAGAGGATTTAATTTTATCGTGACGCCGATTTACTCCAGGCTGCTCTCGGAAGCCCAGTACGGTATTGTGACTACCTACGAATCCTGGCTTCTTATCGCCTATACGATCATGTCCCTGTGTCTCTGGAGAAGTGTGGATGTGGCAAAACATGATTTTTCGGACGATTACAATGGATATGTATCCAGCGTGCATACCTTGTCTTATATTTCCATCGCCGTCTTTTTCGGAATCTGCATGATTTTTAAAGAACAGGTGATGGCTTTCTGTGACATGGACGATCTGATGTTTTACATGATGTTTCTGTATGTGTTCACTTACACCAGCATGCTTTATATTCAGAGAAGAGACAAGCAGGTCATGCGGTATAAGTTCAGCACGGCGGCGACGGTACTGACCATCATACCCGGAACGATCCTTTCTATCGTGCTTATTTATCATGGACGGGTGCAGGGACTTCTGGATCAGCTGGTACACCGGCGGATCATCGGATATTATTTGCCGCAGATCATCGGCGGAGCGCTCATCGCCCTTATCCTGTGGTGGCAGGGAAAGAAGTTTGTTAATTTAAAATACTGGAAATACGGCTTGAAATTCAGTTTGCCGCTGATTCCGGAGGCTCTGTCGGTACAGATCATGAACCAGTCGGACCGAATACTCATCGGAAAGATTGTGGGGGCCACCGCCGCCGGCATTTTTTCCATCGGCATGACCATCTCTTACGTGGTGTGGATTCTGGAAGATTCTGTCTGGAATGCCTGGATTCCGTGGCTCTATGAGAAGATTGCCAGAGAAGAGGCGGATGAAGTGGAGAAACCGTGGACCATCGTCATGCACATGTTCGGCCTTCTGTCCTGGCTTCTTGTGGTGCTGGCTCCGGAAGAGATCTTTATTCTTGGAGGCGAACGGTATCGGGCTGCCATATGGCTGGTAGCTCCTCTTGTGACCGGAACCCTGTTCCGCTTCTACAGCTACAGTTACTCTGCTGTGCAGAATTATTATAAAAGAACCCAGTATGTGGCCATGGGGACCATCGGTTCCATGATATTTAATCTGATCATCAGCTATGTCGGCATCACCCTTTTTGGATATATGGCTGCTGCCTATATGATGGCGATCAGTTATTTTGTACTTCTTCTGATGCAGGGAATCCTGGAACATAAGATCACCGGGATGGTTATCGTGCCGCTCGGCAAGACCGTTAAGATTGCACTCATCTATCTGGCCGTCAATCTGGCTACCATGGGACTTTATAATGTGCCGTGGTTCGTCCGCTACGCAGTGATCGCGGCGGTTGCTTTGGCAGCTCTTAAAGTTTTCTATCCACAGATGAAGGCCGTGCTGAAGATGATCAGGAAGAAAAAATAAAAAACAAGAATATATAATTGTTATATATCATAAAAAGCCTTCTGTCGGTTGAGTTCGACAGAAGGCTTTTTGCTGTTGTGATCATACCACATTTATTTCGATTTAACTATTTATTCCACTTCAATCTTAATATTATCCATGGCTTTGAAGAGCAGCTCCTGGGCTGCCTCAAGGGTTTCGCCCTTGGTGATGATATGTCCGATACGGTCCGGTCCCACGTGGAACTTGTGAACCTTGTCCCCCGGCTCATAATCAAACTGCACATCGCAGATGTTGTCGTTCGGTCCGTTGAGGTTCTCGATGGACTTGATGACGCCGTCCTTCGGACTCATGAGCAGGTGACTGGCGTTTGGAGTACGTGGCTTTTTGAAAGAGAAGTCCGGGTCCTCGTCCAGGGCGGTCCGCAGAATTTTTTCATAATAGTCAAAGCCGTAATAGATGGAGACCAGCTCGGCAAGACAGGTGGCGCCGCAGCGGCCGCCGATCTCAAGTACGTAGGTTTTGCCGTTTTTCAGGATAAAGTCCGCGTTGATGGCGCAGTTGTCAAGTCCCATGGCCTTCACAGCCCTTCTGAGCTGCATCTTGGCATCCTCGATGACTTCCTCGCTGAGATTATACGGCGCATAATGTCCGATCGGAACGCCGGTGTCTCCCTGATAAACGTAATCTCCGTGAGAAAGAATGAAGGACACGTTGCCGTCGTAGGCGAATGCCTGAGCGCCGAACTCCTCTCCCTCGATAAATTCTTCCACCAGGAAGTAATCCTTGCGGGTATTCTCCCGGACGTACTGTATGGCGGAATCAAATTCCTCGAAAGAGTCCACGCGGATGATGCCGCGGCTTCCGGAAGAGTCAACAGATTTGAAGATCAGCGGAAATTCCAGCTCCTGGACCGTCTTTTTGATGTCGGTATCATCGAAGGATACCTGGCGGAAGCGGGCGGTGCGGACGCCGTACTCCTCATATCTGCTCTTCATCAGCATTTTGTCCACGGCGACCTTGGAAGCCTCATAGGAAAGGCCGTTCAGTCCCATGGCGTCACAAACCCTGCCGACAGTTTTCATGCAGACGTCAGTGCCAGCTGTGACAATACCCTTGATACGCTCTTTTTTGGCGATGGTAAGGATTTTGTCTTCGTCTACAGTGTTTTCATAATACACCTTGTCAGCGAGGGCGAATCCGGGGTAATTACCGGGTATGCTGACCACAATGGTGTATAATCCCATTTTCTTTGCAGTTTCAATCAGGGGAACCTGGTAGATGCCGGCCCCCAATATCATTATTTTAGTCACGATTTTTCCTCCTGTAAAGGTTGATTGTTTGTATTATTTTCAGTGTCTGAATGTTCATATACTTTTTTGACAACAAACTGCGGCTGCCGGTTCATGCCCAGGAACATCCGTCCCAGATATTCCCCGATCAATCCCATGAACAGCATGATGATTCCTGAGAAAAAGCAGATGGCGCACATCATGGAAGGCCAGCCGATGGCTATGGCCGGGTTCAAAAGCTTGCGGATGACGACGATGACAGCTCCGAGGATGCTGAGCACCGAGAAGAAATATCCGCAGTAGGTAGCCATCCGCAGAGGGATGACCGAGTAGCCCATGATATTGGACCAAAGCTGGATCAGCTTTTTAAATGTATAGCCCGACTCGCCGACCTCCCGGTCAAAATGTTTGATCGGAATACAGCTGATGTTCCGGGTAGTCCGCAGGAACAGTCCCTGCAGATGGGTGTACGGGCTCTTGTACTGAACGACATAGTCCCTCACAAAGCGCCGGATGACCCAGTAGCTGGAAGTCCTCATATCCTTCGGTTTGCCGATGAGGATCCGGACGGTGATGTAATTCACGAAGCTTCCGAAGTTCCGGAAGATGGAATGTTTTTTCTCCGGATAATAGCCGTAAACGATATCGTAGCCTTTATCAATCTCCGCCAGCAGATATTTCAGCTGGGACGGGTGAGTCTGCATGTCGTCGTCCATGGCGATCAGAAGATCGCCGGAAGCGTAATTCAGACCCGCCATAACGGCGTTGTGCTGGCCGGCATTTTTGGCCAGGGAGATGACCTTCACGAAAGAATAATCCCGGGCCAGGGCTCTGAGCTCGTCAAGAGTAGCTCCTCCGTCCGGGGAATAATCATCCACAAGAACAAATTCGTATTCGGAGATATTGAGATTATTCAGTTCCTCCGCGGTCATCTCCACGACTTTACGAATCGTTCGTGAGGATTTATAACAAGGTATAATAATGGAATGTAGCATATTTTTTCTCCTGCTGCCGTTTCTGATTTGAGCAAAGAGCGTTTGCGCCGGTCTGTGGCGAAAACGCTCCTGCGGGGCAATCATACCCAAAAGAATACGCTATTTTTTGTAGAATTCTTCAATCTTGCGGCAGACTGTCAATACTTTCTCTCTCTCAAGACCATAGTAAAGAGGAAGACGCAGCAGGCGCTCGCTCTCTCTGGTCGTGTATCTGTCTTCTCCGTGGAACCGCCCATATTTCTTTCCGGCAGGCGCATCATGAAGAGGAATGTAATGGAAGACCGTTGATATATCATTTTCCTTCAGAAAACGGATAAGGGAAGAACGCTCCTCCAGATCTTTTGCCTTGATGTAGAACATGTGGGCGTTGTGCGTACAGCCTTCCGGTATAAACGGAAGTTCAATGCAGCCGGCCTCCTTCAGCGGAGCCAGGGTCTCGTTGTACAGATTCCAGGTGGCCATACGGTCTGCGTAGATATCGTCTGCAATCTCCAGCTGCGCCCACAGATAGGCGGCGTTCAGATCGCTCGGCAGGTAAGAAGAACCAACTTCCACCCAAGTATATTTATCAATCTGTCCACGGAAAAATTTACTCCGGTTGGTGCCTTTCTCACGGATGATTTCGGCCATCTCCACATTGTCAGGATCTTTAATGAGAAGACTGCCGCCTTCTCCCATACTGTAATTCTTTGTTTCGTGAAAACTGAAACAGCCGTAATCGCCAATACTGCCGAGAGCCTGTCCCTTGTAATCGGACATGACGCCCTGAGCGGCGTCCTCGATAACGAGGAGATGATGGCGATTGGCAATGTCCATGATGGTATCCATCTCGCAGGCAACGCCGGCATAGTGAACCGGAACGATGGCCTTTGTCTTTTCGGTGATGGCGCCTTCTATTTTAGTTTCGTCGATGTTCATGGTGTCCGGGCGGATATCCACAAAAACGGCGGTTGCGCCGCGGAGAACAAAAGCATCGGCAGTGGAAACAAAAGTATAGGAAGGCATGATCACCTCGTCGCCCGGCTGTATATCAGCCAGAAGCGCAGCCATCTCCGTGGCATGGGTGCAGGAGGTGGTGATGAGTGCCTTTGCCGTACCGGTATGTTCTTCTATCCAGCGGCTGCAGAGAGCGGTAAATGCGCCGTCTCCGCTGATCTTGTGATTTTTGATTGCCTGTGCCATGTACTCGGAAGCCTTATCGGCGCAGGGCGGAATATTAAAATTAATCATATGCAATCCTTCTTTTCTTTATCATTGATAACTGAGGGTATTATAGCAAATTTCAAAGGGAATGTACATAATAATCACTGTTCCATATGGTTAAGTGCGCGACGTTTTTTTTGCAGCTGGATGATTACCGCGGACAGGAACAGAAGCGTGCATACGGCGGAGATGATACCGCCTGCCGTAGTTCCCGGCGAGGTATATTCCAGAGTGACAGTGTGAGTTCCGGGCGTGATCTTTATTCCCGAGTAAAGGGTATTTACATTATATATTTCAGTTTCTCTGCCATCAACATAAGCTTTCCAACCGATATGGTACGGAACAGAAAATGTCATGATCTGTTCCTGGTCAGCTGTTACAGTTCCGCTTATGGTATTTGCGGATAAAGAAACATCTTTCAGTCCTTTGTCATTCAGAGCGGCAATATCCTCCTCGTAAGAATCCATGGAAACATAATAAATCTCTATGGCGTCAAAACTATAGTTTCCTTTTCTCGTGAAACTGAGCTCTCCTTCAATCGTTTCTTCAGAATCGTAATAGCCCAGATTGATCAGATAGTCATTGACACCCAGACTGTAAGTATCTTTGTCGCTTCGGACGATGGCCCTCTTGGCAAGACCGTCGGTGTATACATTGACGTCAATCCGCTTGGCACGGTCAGTGGTGAGATTCTTAAACCGAAGATAAACTTCGCACCCCGCCTTTGAGGTGGTTTGAAAATGGAGTTTCGGGGAAACATCAATCTCCGTTTCTTTTCCGTCAACCACAATGGTCTTGAACTTCCCTTTCTTTTTTACATGGTAGGTATTGTTTCCTCCGGAAATCCCCTTATCCATGCCGGTGATTGCGATATCGCCTTCAGAGATTTCCGATCCGTCCCAGCTGCTGTCTGAAAGGGATGAGAAGTCATCCATATCTTCATCGGAGAGAACGGCGCTCTTCATCTGAACCTGCTGTTTTTCCAGAGCTGACAGATTTTCATATTCAGAGCGGCTGATCACGCTGCTGTAGCCGTAGCCGATGGAGAGAGGATACTGATTAACATAAATATCGTAGTCCTCGGTCTGGTCGGAAAGTTCCTTATCAAGAACAAACCCGTAAGGAACAGATCGGGTCGTGCCTTCTGTGGTGATAAAATATTTCACACAGGCAAGCGCTTCCTGGCTGGTTCTGCCATCCAGAGAAAGCGTCCGGTTTATGGCGCTGATTCCAACGCTTTCGGACTCCGTGAAATAGCGGATAGTGTTGGAACCGATGGTGCTGCTGTACAGCGAGATGCCGTTGTAATCAAGCGCTACGGCGGTGTTATTGTAATTGTTGTACATCATATCCGTATCGGTGCGGTAAAAACTGTCGTCGGAAATATTTGTGAGATACTGATAACGGCAGGAGGTAAAATAATGGTTGGCCGTATGGCGGTTTTGGAACTGATCGACCAGGTTGCCAAAAGAAGCCGAGTTAGTATAATAACCGTTTAACGCTACGGATACGGCCAGAATCAGAATCATGCCGGCTTTCTGTGCCGTCAGCGGTATTTTTTTCGGGCTGATCTGCAGAATTCCCAGAAGTACTGCGGCGCCGGCAAGCAGAAGAAAAGCAAACCGGTAGGCCTCGTTATCCGCTTCCAATACAAGCCAGCAGATGCCATAAAGGATGATAAAGCCGACAAAAAGTAAATACTGTTTTCTGGTCATCTGCCGCAAATGATCAAATTCTGCCATGAAAACGATGGCCAGCACGAAGACGAACCCAAAGCTCCAGCGGTTGTTGATGGCGCTGAAACCGGAGAAAATAAATCCGAAAGCAGGAATCATCAAAAATAAAATGCCCAGAAGAACACTTATTTTTAAAGAAAGCTTCTGTCTTATTTTCCGGGTAAAGAGCAGCAGCAGCACCGGGATAACTAATACGCTCACGGAAATTGTCGTGAGATAACCGGCGTCCCGGACCGGTGCGGCCAGAGACAAGAACAGCCGGACAATACGAGTCGCCCCGTAAGAAATATAGCTTCCCACGGCCGATGCGGCGTTCTCTCCGCTGTCTGTTCTGGCGGATAAAAAGAAGCTTGCGATGGACGACGCAAAAAAGACGGCGGACATGCCGCATCCCAACAGGTAACTGACGATGATGCGCCACAGAACCTGGAAAAAATTACGAATTCTGTGGGTATCATAGACAGCGCCGATTCGTATCAGGACGTAAATGCCCATCAAAAGTGTATTAATAAAAAGAAAATAGTAGCTCGCCATCAGGGAAATGGCTACCATCAATGTATAAAAGAGCAGTTTCCTTTTCTGCATGATCTGTTCCAGTCCGATGCAGAGGAGAGGCAGGAAGACGATGCCCATATAAAACTGCGGATGCCGCTGTATCTGATAAAAGGTATAAGAACTAAAGGTGTAGATGACAGCGCCGGCCAGTATATTGTAACGCTTCTGTTTCATATAAAATCCGTAGCAGGAGAAAGAAAGACCAACCAGAAATATTTTGAAGATGGTCAGTAAACTGTAAAGCTGCCAGGAATATTCATCGTTAAACAGAAGAGAGGCAAGCAGGTTTATCGGATCTGTTTTTACGAAACCTCTCACATCCCCGCCCATGCCAATGGAAAAATCATACATGGGCAGAGTAAAATTCCCGTGGAAAAACTGCACAATTGCGTCGCGGATATATTCGCCGGTGTACTTAAGCCATAATAAGTATTGCGGCATACCGTCTACTTTCCATATGAGGCAATATTCTTCCTCCAGGAATGGAAGCAGTACAATGAATGCAATAAAAATAAAAACGAGAGTATAAATACAAAAATATTCAAATATTTTTTGCTTTTGTGATTTTACACGGCCTGCGACAGGCGGTTTTTGGCTTTTTAGATGCATCGTAGGAAACCTCATTTCTTAAAATGTTTTTTAGTTTTTGCATGCGTAAAAATAAAATAATTCAGCCTTCATTTTAGTCTAAACAATATTTTTTTGCAATAATAAAAAGGAACGGCAGTAAATCTACCGCTGAAACATGACAGTGTACTGCTCCTGGGACGGATCGTAGGAATCGCCGCCGGTGGAAGCCATAGTTGGATCCATCATGCTCCAGTTTTTACCGTCAAATTGAATCAGATTATCCACCCAGCCGACAGATTTCAGATAAACGCTGATCCAGGCATGATAAATGTCGCCCGCGTAACCGATGTTGAGTTTGCAGGGAATCCCCTGTGTGCGGAGCATGGTGCACATGAGCGCGGAATAATCAAAACAGATTCCTTTTCTTGTATCAAGAGTCTCGTCCACGTCCGGATAGTAAGGAGAAGTAACGGAGGCGGCCTTCTCATAGTCATATTCTGTGTTGTCAACCACATAATTATAGACTGCGGCTGTCACATCCAGATCGGTATCGCAGCCCTGCGCCAATTCGTTTCCTTTTTCGACGGCGCGGGTTTCCACGGTAAAGTATACAAACTGATTAGAATATAAAAACGGAAGAAATTCATTCTGCAGCGTTACTTCAATAACGTCGGACATGATATTGCTGTACATATCTCCGTCCATCTGTTCGTAAATATCAATAATATAAGAGCCGTCTCCGGAAGACAGAGGCATGGCAGTGTACGTATCTTTTTCGCTGATAAAATAGAGATACGTAACGCCGTCCGGTCCTGTGAGCTGAATATTTACCTGAGCGGCAGTTCCGTGATAGGATGCCATGATGTAGCCATTGGATGTGTTGGAGATATCAACGGTGACAGTTTCGTTTCCGATGGTTTCCGTGCCGTCCGCTGTGGGAATCCGCACGGCGGGCGTGAGAACTGCCGTGTCATCTGCCGCTTTCGTGCTGCCGGCTGAAGAGCCCGAACTGCATCCTGCCGCAAAAATACTACATACGATCAATAAACATATAAGGAATATAGAGAATCTGCCTCCGGGCAGACGTGCTGCCAAAACGGGGACAGAAATATCCCGATGTGAAAATTTGTGACAAAACATGACATAACCCCTTTTTATAATGGCTTTCAGGTGTTATTGTAAGGGAAAGAAGAGAAATTTGCAAGCTGTGATAGAAGGAATGCGCCCTGTTCCGGGAAGGATAAAAATGTTGACTTTGCAGAAAACTATATTATAAAATTAACATGGTAAAATTTAAACACGATGAAAAAATTTGCAGAATATATCCGCAAAGTAAAAAGGAGATAAAATTAGATGCTGCTTTATATCATACGTCATGGAGAAACAGACTGGAACAATATCGGACGGCTGCAGGGAAGCGCGGACATCCCTCTCAATGAAAACGGGAGACAGCTTGCCCGTATCACCGGAGAAGCGCTGAGAGAGGTGCCTTTTGATCTGGTGATCACCAGCCCGCTGCAGCGGGCGCGGGAGACCGGGGAATTGGTAACGGCGCCTTCCGGTAAATATTTCGGCCGGACGATCCCGGTGCTGGAGGATGACAGACTCAGGGAAATTGACTGGGGAAGCTGGGAAGGTCTTGGCTGCAGAGCTGAAAACTTTGCCATTCCGGACGAGAATTTCAATTTGTTTTATACGGACGCCCTTAAATATGAAGGTTCTCCGGACGGCGACAGTGTGGCGGAAGTTTGTGAACGGACGGGAGAGTTTCTGCGGGAGCTCATACATAAGCCGGATTATCAGGATAAGACGATACTTATCTCTACTCACGGATGTGCCATGCGCGCCATGCTGAATCCGTTATATGCTGATCCGCTGGATTTCTGGCAGGGGCATGTTCCTTATAATTGCACGGTAAATGTAGTAAAGGCAGAAAATGGAAAAGCGCGTCATGTATCCGCAGATAAAATATATTATGACGCGTCATTGTGCGTTGATAATTATAAGGCGGTTAAGCCGCAGGAATGACACGCTGCCTGCCGCGCAAAATCTTTTAGTATAAAATACCTGCATCGGCTCATACTATTTTTGGTGAAAGCTATAAAAATCAGAACCAGAACTGCCTGAGCCTGTCGGCCGGAAAGCAGCCCGGGCCGGCGGACCGGGAAGAATAGACTACGATGGAGGTATATGAATTATGAAAGCGACGGGGATTGTACGCAGAATTGATGATTTAGGCAGAATTGTAATCCCGAAGGAGATAAGAAAGACTCTCAAGGTGAAGGAAGGAATGCCGCTGGAGATCTATACGGATCAGGAGGGAGGCATTATCCTGAAAAAGTATCTCCCTTTTTCCGAATTTTCCTCTCTTGCTGAAGAATACGCGGAGTGTATGGTGCAGCAGACCGGCGCCCGGGCTATTATTACAGACAGGGAGAAAGTTATTGCTGCGGCCGGAGGTGCGGGAAGAGGTTTGAAAGGACAGGCCATCAGCGAACGTCTGGAAAGGATACTTGATGACAGGGACGAACAGCTTCCGGCTTCGGAGAGAAAACGGTTCATTCCGGTAACGGAAGGAATGGAAGCAGGCGGGGATCAGATATTTTCCGTCATCCGCAGCGGCGGAGAGATTCTGGGAGCAGTATTTCTGCAGGCGAAGGAACCGGGGCGGAAGCTGGGAGAACTGGAAAGAAAGGTGGCGGCCATTGCCGCAGAGTTTCTGGGCCGTCAGGTCAATGTGTAAAGAGATGCGGATCATAAAAAGAAGGAAAGTATAGAAAGTTAAAAACAAAAGAGACTATAAAAACAAAAGGACAGCCCGCTGTACAGAAATTCCGGTACGGCGGCCTGTCCTTTTAGTAACTTTATAAATATCGAAATAATTCTCTGGCTTCCTCTTTCTTGGCGGTATCCTTCACGTCCAGAATCTCGGCCTTAACGCTCTTGTTGCCGAATTGGATCTCCAGGATATCTCCGCTTTTTACGTTGAGGCTGGCCTTGGCAGCTTTGCCGTTGACCAGTACCCGCCCCGCGTCGCATGCTTCGTTCGCGACGGTGCGTCGTTTGATCAGGCGGGAAACCTTCAGAAACTTATCAAGTCTCATTAGTTGTTCACTTTCTCCTTTAATGCCTTCATAGCTTTGAATTTCGGAGATTTGGAAGCAGGGATTGTGATGGTTTCTTTGGTTCTTGGGTTGATACCCTCGCGCTCTGCACGTTCTGCAACTTCAAATGTGCCGAATCCGGCGAGCTGTACTTTTTCACCCTTGCTGAGCTCATCTCCAACAACATCAATAAATGCTTTTAATGCGTTATCCGCGTCCTTTTTTGTCAATTCTGTTCTCTCGGCGATTGCTGCGACTAATTCTGTTTTATTCATAATGATTCCTCCTGATATTCACACCCGAAACTGACACTTTGGATAATAAAAAAAGTGTAGAATTCAGGCGGTATTTTTGTTGTAAAATCCGCATAGAGTCTACTTACTTCCATAGTTATAACGGTTTCCGCTTTATTTGTCAAGAACATATATTTAAAACTTTCTGACGGTATGTTTAAACTTTGCGGCGCCATGCATGACATGGCGCCGGGCCGCATAAAAATGGAAGAAAAGGAAATTGATGCGGCGCGTCAGACAGGAGAATTTTTTAAATGCAGTTTCAGGAAAATGGAGGATACATGGAAGAGCGTATCATGAAAAACCATAAAATATCATTGTTTAACCGGAACAGCGGAATCATCAGCGGAGTGCGGGAAGTCATCTCTTTTGATCCCAATGAAATTATTCTGGATACCGAGCAGGGAATGCTGATGGTTCACGGCGAAGATCTGCATGTGACTAAACTCACCGTAGAAAAAGGGGAGGTGGAGATTGAAGGTATCGTGGATAGTTTTATTTATTCCGACAGCGGCCCGGCAAAGGGAGAAAAAGGAGGTATCATGAGACGGCTGTTCCGTTGAAAACCGCGCGGTTCAATGCGGAGGGAGGTGTCGTATGGCGGAAATTATCGTTCAGCAGTCGTCGCTTTTTTTGATCAGCATGCTTTATGGCGTCATACTTGGAGTGTGGTATGATTTTTTTCGCGCCGTCCGCAAAAAGGTATCACACCGGAACCGGACGGTGCACATGGAGGATGTGGTATTTTGTCTCAGCGCGGCGGCGGGGCTTTTTCTTCTGTTTCAGATATATAATCAGGGACGTATCCGGTTCTATGTACTTTTGGGCTTGTTCGCGGGAGCTGTTGCATATTTTTTTGTGCTGAGTGCGCCGGTGGAAAAAATAATGGAGCTGATAGTGGGCGCGGCGGCTTTTTTACTGGGAAAGGCTGCTGGTATTTTGTTTCTCCCTGTAAAAATAATTGTGAATTCTATTTCAAAGAGATTGAAAAAATTGGTCAGAACCGTTAGAATAGTGAGGAGCAGGAAGTAAGGGAAAGCACTTTTACCGTCCGTCAGCTCATGCTGTCTTGAGGAGGGTAAAATGCAGCTTGGAGACAGGTGGGCAGATGAAAAAGAAAAGAAAAAATAGCAAACAGTTTAATGAGAGATTCCGAAAACGCTTTTTTACAAAAAAATCTGTAACAGTACTCATTTTCGCTGTTATCATTCTGGTTGCCGCCGCATTTGGTTATCAGAATCTGAACAGGAGGGCTGCCCGGTATGAAGAAACCATAGAAGAACTGAGCACAGAGATCCGGGAGATCGAGGAGACAAATAAGACGCTGGAGGAAGAACGGACCAATATGGACTCCCCGGAGTTTAAGGAGAAGATGGCCAGAGAACGTCTGGGTATGATCGACAGGGATGAATATTCTTTGCAGCAGTCAGAAAATGGCGATGCAGGGGAGACTACCGGTGCGGCAGAAGAGGAGACGGAAGACGCCGGATCCGCCGGCAGCGCGGAAGAATAAAAAAATAATAAAAAATAAGTAAAATATAGTTGACACAGATTTCTTTCTGTGGTATTATATCGCTCGTTGAGTGCGGCGGGATAGCTCAGTTGGCTAGAGCACACGGTTCATACCCGTGGTGTCGCTGGTTCAAA